>Ga0209542_10000200_pt1 | contig 150574 bp, 138 predicted proteins | sample RifCSPhighO2_01_FD_184028 | JGI IMG/M metagenome (GOLD analysis project Ga0209542, IMG submission 184028) | Soil microbial communities from Rifle, Colorado - Rifle CSP2_plank highO2_0.1 (SPAdes) (version 2) | ecosystem: Environmental > Terrestrial > Deep subsurface > Rock core/Sediment ... | reverse complement strand
TTGGTCGGGAAGGGGGTTACCTTCGATACCGGCGGCATCAGCCTCAAGCCCGGAGCGAAGATGGGTGACATGAAGTTCGACATGGCTGGCGCCGCCGCCGTGCTGGGGACGATGGAGGCCGTCGGTCGACTCAGTCTTAACAGGCGGATCGTCGGTCTCATCGGAGCCACCGAGAACATGCCCGGTGGTAAAGCGACCAAGCCTGGTGACATCGTGAGGACCTTGACCGGCGCCACGGTCGAGATCGTCAACACCGACGCCGAGGGGCGTATGGTGTTGGCCGATCTCCTCGGATTCGCCCGTCGTCTTCAGCCGGCGGCGGTGGTGGATCTGGCGACGCTGACGGGCGCCATCGTCGTCGCGTTGGGGAGTCAGTATGCAGGCCTCTTCGCGAACGACGACGCTTTGGCCTCCGCCTTGCAGGTTGCAGGCGAAGCGACCGGTGAACCTCTCTGGCGCATGCCGTTGGGGAAGCGATACGATGACATCGTCAAGAGCAAGGTCGCAGATATGGCCAACTTGGCCCCAGGAAGTCCGGTGCCGGCCGGAGCCGTAAACGGCGCCAAGTTCCTGGAGCGCTTCGTGCAGTACCCGTGGGCGCACCTCGACATCGCTGCCACCGCCTGGGATGCCAAGGATATCTCCTATATCCCCGAAGGAGCTACCGGATTCGGGGTGCGGCTGCTCGTCCAGTGGCTGCGTGCCTGAGCCGTCGGTGAGGGGGGCGGCGGCAACGTCGCCCCCCTCGGCCGTCCTTCTTCAAAGAAGGACGAAAAAGTGAACCGGTAGGTTCAAAGATTGGAGGATCACAATTTGCATAGATCCATTTTTCCAGTCTAACCAACTTTACCCGGTCCATAAAATAACTCACTTGCTCACACTTGCTGATAAATTGTTTTTATCGGCAGATGAGAGAAAAAGATAAAGACAAGAGGATTGAGCATGGAGAATAGAGATTAGTAGTTAGAGATTAGATTATTTTATTAAATTACAACGATGAGTAAGTATATTTCCCCAAGTCATCATACTTTCAGCCCATTCTAGATTATCAGTTGGGCCGCTTAAACCTTTCTTTTTAAGTTTGGGATATTCGTTTATAAAATTTTGAATAGTTCTTTGAAGAATTATCGGTAAAATCTGTAGATTAATTTTATTTATATATTCTGTATTTTCTTCCAAAAAAATACCAATCCGTTTTTTTTTGGCATTATAATCATCCGCTGCCCAGTTACCGACGCGGTTCAAATTCATGGCGATGTCCAATATTAACGCTTTGTTATCCATTTTTTCTAAAATAACAATTTATGAACGATAGTATCAAATTTTGCTCTTATTTCTTCACTTAATATGTCCCGACTCGGATTATTTTGTCGAGGACGAAGATTGATAATAGAATTGTAATCTATCTCTTTTGTCTGCTTATCAATGCCGCCACCCCAAAGATTTTCTTGTTTAGATCCTTTGTTAAGTAATAATTGTTCGCCTTCAACATGTCTTTTCCCCCCACCGGTCATGATTTCTTTGTCAACGTCAACTACCAATTTAATATACCCATCAAAATCTTCCACTATTTTAATTATTTCTTCTTCTTTTATAGATTCTCTTATCAAAATAAGCATAAGGCAAATTATAGCAATTAATAAGCGGTTTCTCTATGTATTGTATTTGAAGAGTTCAAGGTATGTTCTAATTATGATTTTTATTGTCTTGACAAGATAAAATAATTGATCTATACTGGCAAAGGAAAAACAAGGTTATGACAGCACAACCTGAAGCACCAATTTCGCAAGAACTTCTCCAACAAGCCGCTGATAATTATTATCATTGTTTAAATTTACCAAGAGGAAGCAATGTCATCGTGGTATCAGAATCAATACCAGAGGGTGGACGAAATGTTGATGCAAGTGTCCTGTTGAGAAATACATTAGCAGACCAGATTAGACAAAAAGCTGAAAGAGATGACCATTCGGTAGCTCATTTATCATTTAACAATGAAACAACCGAAGATGAATTCCGCGATTCAACATCAAGAACGCTTTCAGAATATTGTTTAGAAGACGGCGATAAACCACCGGCGTCAACTACTATAGTATATTTGGGAGATTATTGGGCAAATAGAGGCGGTTTGTATCAGGCAGCAAACGAACATGGATTAAGGCATGATATTAGGATTGCCGGTTCAATCGGTCTAACTTCAGGAGATATCCGTGTTTTGAGCGCGCTCACAAGAGAAAAACAAAGAGAGATGTCGCAAGTATCAAATGTACTCGAAGCCAAATTTCAGAGGAATCCAAAGGGATTTATTCAGGTTAAGACTTTGTCAGCAGAAGGTCATGAGCATTTATTAAATCTTCCCTATGACTGTCATCAAGCTCCCTTCAAAACTGATCCCGGTCGAATTGATGATGAACATCCAATAAAAATGGGCGCCTTTCGATTTCATAATATTCCTGGCGGCCATTTTTTTGGAGCTCCCTATGAATTTAAACATACAAATGGTAAATTTGTAGCACAGGGCATTGTCTTTAATGTAGTAGATGGTTTGATTGCAGATATTACTGATGATATAGAGGGATCGTATGAAAAATTAGATCCAGATCAGCGACGAGCATTAGATTATGTAAAGGGCGGTGGTGGATTACCCTTGTCAGAATTGGGAATCGGATTACATCGGCAGGTTAATGTCCCAAGTTTTTCAGATTGCTCAATGTTGACCCGGACTAAATCAGGAGTATATTTTGGATTAGGTGAAGCTCATAGCGACACTTCAGAGGCTGAGCAAATTAGAGGTCTACCAAGCGGCCGCGTTCATTATAATTTTATCCTTTCTGATCCTGAGCTTAGCTTATTAACGCCATCTTTAGATGATCCAATTCCTATCTATCAACATCAAGCAACGGCTGATTAATTCGTTTTAACCAATAATCTGTTTTATTTCTTTGTCTAAAAGCAAAGTCGCTGCAAGTAAGGATGCATGTTTGTTTTTCAGCCAAAGTTGTTGATTTGTGTGTTTTAGAATAACTGCCTTTATGGTACTATTCATTGCTCGCTTTCCAGGACTACCCGCCGATAGATATTTATTTAAGATATTTAATGGATCCTGCCAGCTAGTTATTTGCTCTTTTGTCACAGTCACATTTATTTTTTCTTCATTTGTAGCTTTTTTAAATCCTTCAAAGTCAATTTTATCTTTGTTTTGGCTATATTTAATAGCCTTTTCGATTACGATTTTCCCGCTTCTAAAGGGTATATTATATTCTTGACAAAAAATTTCAAGCAGTGATGTTGCGCCGATAAAGCCCTTATTGGCTAATTCCATCATTCTTTGTTCATTAACTTTTAATTCACTGATAATACCAGCCATGATATTTGGCGCCAGAGTCGTTTCATTGATGATATCCATGATAATGTACTTCGTCCACTGTGAATCGCGGTTGTAGCCGATGAAAGCGCCCTTGCCTGACATGAGAAGACTCTGTAGCAGTCCTTGTGCATAAGCGGTTTTCCCTTTAATGACTTCCAATGTATCCGGATTTTTCTTTTGAGGCATGATTGAGCTGCCGGTTGAATAAAGATCGGATATTTCTAACATACCAAATTCCTTCATCGAAAGAACAATTAACGTTTCACTCATTATTGATAAATGAGTCATAAGGCTGGTTATACAATAGGCGACGTCAGCCTCCGGTTCATATCGGCAGGTGATAGCGTCAAGACTGTTTTCATCAGTTTCGGCAAAACCTAATAGTTGAGTTGTCAGATTACGATCAATATTAAAGCTTGTGCCATAAGAAGCTGCGTTGCCAAGAGGATTTTTATCAATTATTTGATAAAAGGCCATAAATTTTTCAATATCACGAAGTATCATCGATGAAAAACCCAAAAGAATATGGCCAAATGTAGTTATCATCGCATGTTGATGGTGAGTAAAGCCAGGCATAACTGTAGTTTGATACTGTTTAGCTTTCTGATTAAGCATTTCGACTAATTTCAAACAGCTAAAAACATAATTTAAAACCTGATCTTTCAAATAAAGCCTTACATCACAAACAACTTGGTCATTTCTGCTTCTTGCGGTATGGAGTTTTCCTACCTTTTCAATGCCATCATTATCAATGAGCCATGATTCGATATTGGTATGTACATCTTCTTTTTCCTTATGAAGAATAAATTGACCATTGTTTGCCAGTTTTTCAATCTCACAAAGCCCTTTTAAAATTATCTTCACATCATCTTTGCCTATGATTTTTTGCTTAGAAAGCATGAGAGCATGAGCTTTATTCACCGCAATATCATAGGGAATTAAAGCATAATCGGCTGCTTTAACATCTTGGACGTCTCTACCGGCACAAAACTCAACAGCCTCCTCAAGAGGTGTTTTTTCGAATGCTGATCCCCAGAGCTGAGAGATTTTTTTTGCCATTTATCCTATTATAAACAATTGATCAACCAAAACGATTATTAAAATAAGCAGGTGTCGCGACCGGAGGGGGTCCCAGTCAGCGCGGAGTTTCGGCGCTTGATACCGCTTTTTTCCGCAAACTTCACCCCACGGGTGAACCCAAGTTATGCTTCAAAAAGGGTATCTGCGCTTGAAACTGATCAACGAGCACTGGCTGGGACGAGGGAGTGACAGAATCTGCTTATTTTATTCACCCGTTCCGACGAGGTATATTGCGCGCCACGGTTTGAAATTAGAAAAAAAGTCTTTATTTATCGCCTCTTTCCCGTCTTTTACTACCGTGTAGTTGAAGACTGTCTTTGCACCCCACGCTGCCCAATCGACTTGTTTGACTTCGCCTTTTTTTAAAGTTGGATCATCCTGATTAAGTGGCTCAGGTGGAGGAACTGAATCATAAAGCCTAGCTCCGGATATCCGGGCGATCCGGCCATCTTTTTTTCCATAAAAAACAAACTTTAAATCCATCGTTGTTTTGTCTAATTCTCTTTGAATTAGAATATATGCCGGCGTATCATTAGCAAATCTAAAATCAGTCGAGGGACTGAAAACCGTGGCATCAAAACCGGGTTTTGAATCATTTTCATAATAGTGGACCCTGTAAGCGTGAGCTGTCCTTTTCGTGATTGGTAAGCCTGAATTTAAAGCCGCGCGAAAAAGAGTCGTTGAAACTTGGCAGACTCCGCCACCGTCGCCCAAAATGGTTCGTCCGTCTTTAATAATGTAGGCTTGTAGATACCCTGTATCGGCAGAAATATCACCAATGGTATTATTGAATGAAAAATTCTCATCTTTAGGAATAAGTACCCCATCAAATTTTGAAGATGCCAAAATCACGTTATGGATTCTGCCTGGAATTGAACCTTTATAATTCGATTTTCCCTCTCCAATCTTTTCGACAATTCCATAACTATTTATGGAAGCAAGAGTAATTTTTGGGCTTATAATTTGATCTTTGATAATAATTTTAAAATATTGCTGTTTGTCCACTTTGCTTACAATATCTTTAAACTGTGCTATTGCGGCTTCTTTGTCTATCTGCAATCCATTCTGTTCAATTTTAAACGCCGTGACTTTTCCATTCTCAAAGCGAAATAGAGCATCTTGGGGTTTGACATTATAGGTAACTTCAAGATCACTTAGACTGTCATACATTGGTTTTTCAGTGAAGCTTAATATGCTCTTAAAAGTAAATTTCCTTAAATTAAGTAGTGACTCTAACCGCTTCTGCCATTTGAGGATTAAATTTTGATCACGACCTATTCCGTAAGCCTGATTTGCTGTCTCGTCAATGTTTAAATCAAAATTAATGTCTTGTCCTGAAATCGTTGCAACTTGTAAATCATGATAATTAATTTCAAGTGTAATGTCTCTCAATCGTTTTTTTTTAGTAACTAAATATTTTTTTACGTCATTGACATTTTTTCCACCAAAATTTACATTATCCACGACGACATTAGGGTAAATCTTGCCCTGTAAATTAGATACCTTATTTGATATAAAGACGATAAAAATTAGGGTGACAACAAAAAAGACAAAACTAGCCACAAAAAACGATTTTAAGACGAAGATAACAATTTTTTTCATTCCTATAAATTATGCTAATATTATAGTATGAGTGATGAAAATAAAAGCGAAAATAATACATCTGAATCGACACCGGTTTATTCCGTTGAGGAGGAGACGCCAAACGTGGAACAATCAGATAACTCAGTGCCTTTAGAAACCGTGTCGGAAGATATTACCCCCGAAGGGATTTCTGATGCACCTCCACCAATCTATGAAGAGAATCGAAGTAAATTAATATTTATTGTCGTTGGTGCAATTATTTTTTTAGTTATTTTTATCTTTGTTGTGAAATTTATTTTGAGTTTTGGAAAAGCATCAGGCTCTAAAGTGACTTTGAAATACTGGGGACTTTGGGAAGACGCGGCGGTGCTACAACCTCTAATTGCTGACTACAAAAGGAAAAATCCCAACGTATCTATTATCTACACAAAAATGGACCCTAAAAGTTTACGGGAAAAAATTATTGCCCGTAATGAATCGGTGACGGATCGGCCAGATATCTTTAGATTTCATAATACATGGTTACCCCAGCTTAGTGGCGTCACATCCCCCATACCAAAGAATGTCATGACTAATGAGGAATTTGAGAAGACTTTCTATGAAGTGATTCAAAAGGATTTGAAGGTTTCAAATGATTATTATGGTATACCACTTGAGATTGATGGTTTGGTTTTAGTCTGTAATGATGAATTATTTAAAGCGTCCGGTATAGAATCACCTCCAACAACTTGGGATCAGGTGATTTCATATGCTTCAAAGATGACAGTTAAAGATGGTGGGAAAATACTCACTTCCGGTATTGCCATTGGGACGGCAAATAACATTGAAAATTTTTCTGATATTTTGGGATGGATGATTATGCAGAACGGCGGTCAATTAGATAATTTGACTTCAAATGAAGCAGTAGGTGCTCTTGAGCAGTATCGTGCTTTTGCCGATCCACCAAAGAATCTTTGGGACGAAACAATGGGTAATTCAGTACAAGCATTTGCAAAGAAGCAAGTGGCGATGATAATAGTTCCTTCCTGGCAAATTTTGACCATAAAGCAAATAAATCCCGATATTAAAATAAAAACCGTGTCATTGCCAATCGTTCCCGGAGGCAATCAACTTTCTCTAGCAACGTATTGGGTCGAAGGTGTATCTCGCTTTAGCAAGAATCAGCTTGAAGCCTGGAAATTTTTACGTTTTTTAGTGGAGAAAGACAATCTTACCAAATTATATCAGGAACAAACCAAAACCAGGCTTTTTGGAGAACCATATTCAAGAGTTGATCTTGGCAGCACTTTAGTACAAAATGAATATATTGGACCTGTAGTCGCCCAAGCGAAAAATATGAAAAGTATGCCACTTTCATCAAGAACTTATGATAATGGGTTAAATGATGAGATAATAAAATATTTAGAAGATGCCATTAATTCAACAGGAAAAGGTGTTTCATATATTGAAGCTTTTGCCACGGCCGACAAAGGCGTTAAACAAGTTTTTACCAAATATAAAATTCAGTAGACACTTATGTTTAATTTTTTAAAAAAAGACCAATTAAGCGAATCGGAAATATATTTCGGGTTAGTGTTAAAAGAAAATGAAGGGATTGGAATGATCTTGAAGGTTGATAAGAGATCAAAACGTCTTTCTGTTATAAAGGAACATAAAATAGCTTTCACTGATGGTTGGGAACGGCTGACAGAGGATGTTGACCAGACTTTGTATGAATTGGAAAAAGTGACTAAAACGCAAACAAAGAAAATAATCTTTTTTTTATATTCCCATCTTATCGATCAAAAATCCAAAAAAATAGAAAAACCCTATTTAGACAAGATTAAAAAAATAACAGAAAATTTAGATTTAAAAGCAGTTGGTTTTATCGAATATCATGAAGCGATCGCTCTATATCTTGAAAAAAAAGAAGAAGCACCTTTAACCTCAATAATAATTGAGCTAGATAAACCGGTGATTACTCTTTTCGTCTATAAAGGAGGCGAGCTCTTTTTTTCTGAAAGTATTGCAAAGACAGAGAATCTAGTTTCCGACATGGAAATCTTAATGTCAAAAATTAATGGTGAAATAATCTTACCCTCCAGGATTATTCTTTATGATTCAACTCGATTGATTTCAGAATCTGAAAAAATTATGGCTCATAAATGGGATGAGCGGTTGTTCATTCAAATTCCAAGAGTCGAAATTATGTCTGCAGATCACCTGCTGCAGGCATTGATTGAGGCATTTTCTGCACAAGTGTTTGATGACGCTCAAATTGAAGAAGTATTGGAAAAAGATGATTCTGATTTGATGGGATTTATTGTTTCGCAAGATATTAATGATATAAAAAATGCCCCGCAAACAAAAACAATAGTGGAGCCAAGTAATCCCATGATTGCACCGCCAAATATAATCTTAGATTCAATCGCAAAAAGAATAAAAGGAGTTGTTATTAACTTAAAGTCAATGAGTGGGCGTTTAGGGCAAAAAAAAATATATCTACTCATGTCCATTGCCGTTATAGGAATAATGATTGTGCTGTTTTGCAGCAGTTTATATTTCTTTCATACGGGTTCAGTGACTTTGTTTTTTGATGAAGTAAGTGAGGCAAAAGAATTTCGAATCAAAGGACATTTGACTAATTCTGGGATTGTCGAAGGGATTTCGATAGAAGAACAAAGTAAAACAGTTGAAATATCGGATAACATAGATACAAGTGGCGAAAAAATTATTGGCGAAAAAGCCAGTGGAATCGTGGCGGTCTATAACAAAGAGAAAAATGAAAAAACTCTTAAAAAAGGTTCCGTATTAGTTTCGACAAACGGCATAAAGTTTGCATTAGATGACGACATAAAAGTTGCTTCCGCATCTGAAAGTCTGACAAGCGAAGGGAACATTTTGACCGTGACGGGAAAAAACAAGGTACAAATTACCGCCGCAGATATCGGGTCTAAAGCTAACCTAAAGAAAGGTGAAAAATTAAAAATTGAAGATTTCTCTGAAAATATTGTATTTGCCTTAGTGGAAACGGATTTGACCGGTGGTAGCGAAAAGAGTATCAAGACAGTATCTAAAGATGATATAGCCAAGCTAAAAGAAAAAATTAATAAAAAGGCAGTTACGGAAAATAAAATATCTACACCTCAGGATGTTAATAAAAAAATAATTAATTCTTTGACATCGGTGACGAGCATACTCGACACCTATTCACATGAAGTTGGTGAAGAAGCCAATAGCATTAGTCTTAAAACAAAGGTAAAATTGGTTTTCTATGTATTTAACGAAGAGGATTTGAAGAAAGTCATTGTTAATAGTTTGAAAAGCAGTATAAGTGATGATTATGAAATTATTTCAACAAATTTGGCTTATTCAATAACTTCTGCAAAAAAAGAGGAAGGTAGATTTACGTTTTATTTAAAGACGACTGCGAAACTTGCAAAAAAAATTGATAAAGAAAGATTAATCGAATCTCTTCTTGGAACGTCCGTCGAAGAAAGTAAGTCACGTTTAAAAGAAAATCAAAAAATTAAGAAAATTGATATTAATATTCAAAGTCCGATTCCAATCTTACAATCTCGTATGCCTTTTTTTAAAGAACATATTAAGATTTCAGTGAAGTCGATCTGAGAAACCGTTATGGCACTTTACGTCTATAAGAAAAAAAAAGAGAACCCTCATCGACGCTTAATTACCGGTATTTCTTATAGTTCGATGATAATAGGTTCATTGTTTCTTTTTTGGTCTCTCTATCCAATTCTTTTTTTTGAGATGTACTCATTTATCAATTTTAGAACAAAACCAACTAGCCCATTGCCGGAATATAGCTCGTCTTTTATAAATACTTATAATTCAGTGCTCGGTGTTTCAAGTATCTTATCGACAAATTTATCCGATTATACAAAAGCCGGGGTTTGGTTTCCTTCTGTAGCTCAGAAGGTAAGCCAAGATCTTAAAGTCAAAGAATATACCTTATCTATACCTCGTTTGAATATAACAAATGCCAAAGTGATCGTTGGCGGTGACGATTTACTGAAAGGATTAGTTCATTATGCACCAAAATCTTTACCCGGGATGATCGGCAACGTCGCTATTTTTGGTCACTCACTCTTACCTCAACTAGCCAAACGAGGAAATGACTATCGGTCTATTTTTACATATCTGCCATCAATGGAGCGGGGAGATGAGATATATTCGACTGTAGATGGTGTCGCTTATGAATATAAAGTAGTCGATATTTTTGTAGTTAATCCGAATGAGATTTCAGTATTAAATCAAACTGACGACGATGTTTATATGAGTCTAATTACATGCGTCCCTCCGGGAACTCTCAACCAAAGGTTGGTTGTTAAGGCAAAGATGGATAAGCTTTAATTTAGACGGTTGATTAAGCCTATAAAATATGGTAAAATTACGTTTACAGCCATGGCTAAATCTACCGCTAAATTTAATAATTTAGACTATATAATTAAAGTATTTATCTACCAAATACTGCTTTTTTTTATCAATTTTTTGATCTTCACAGGAGACCTCATTATCTTATCTATAAGATATATACTAAGGCTAGTTATTATCTTACCGATAAATCAGCTAAAAAAGCTAATTCTGAAGCTATCAAGAAAGGTAAAACAAATATTTTCGCTGGTTATTAAACCTAAACTTCCATTAATAGATTTTTTCAAGATAAAATATTTTGTTATCGGTTTCTTAATTGCTTTTATATTCATACTATTATTTATAGGCATTGGTTTTATAAAGTCTTTACCTGATCCCAAATTGATTGGAAAAGTAAATTTTGCCGTCTCGACACAAATTCTGGATCGAAAAGGAAGATTATTGTACGAAGTCTATGGGAATGAAAATCGTATCCCAATAAAAATTGACACGTTACCTAAATATGTAATTTCTGCAACTATTGCCATTGAAGATAAGGATTTTTATAAGCACAATGGCGTTTCTATTTGGGGTGGGATATTAAGAGCATTGAAAGACAGTATTATAAAAAAAGATTTACAAGGAGGTTCGACTATAACTCAACAATTGGTTAAAGCTTCTCTTCTTACTCCGGAAAGAACCATCCAACGCAAAATTAAAGAAATGATTATTGCGCTTCAAGTCGAAAAAATTTACTCGAAAAGTCAAATAATGGAAATGTATTTAAATCAAGTTCCTTATGGAGGCACTGCCTATGGTATTCAACAAGCAGCTAAAGTCTATTTTGATAAAAATGCTAAAGATCTGACCTTGAGCGAGATAGCATATTTAGCCGGATTACCCAAGGCACCTAGTATCTATTCTTACTACGCAAATCCGGAATATGCCAAATCAAGAAGAAATGAAGTTTTGACAAAGATGCTCCAGCTTAAATTCATTACAAGAAGCGAGTTTGATAGAGAGTCGCCTCTTCCATTAAAGATCGTTCCTTTAAAACAATTAATTAGAGCGCCTCATTTTGTATTTTACGTAAAAAATATTCTAGAGCAAAAATATGGTATTAGATCGGTTGAAACAAGAGGTTTTCGAGTTCGAACAAGTTTAGATCTGGATATCCAAGATGAAGCCGAACTTATTTTATCAGAAGAACTCAAAAAAATTGAAAATCTAAAGGTTAATAATGGTGCGATTTTGATCACTCATCCTTCAACAGGTGAAGTCTTAGCGATGGTAGGATCCAAAAATTATTATGAGGACGGTGTCGGAGCATTCAATGTCACCACGTCCCAAAGGCAACCAGGATCATCTATAAAGCCGTTAATGTATTCGTTGGCGTTGACTAAGGGGTTTACAGCTGTATCTATGGTTGATGATTCTCCAATAATATTTAAGATTCCTGGTTCAAAGCCCTATCGACCAATCAATTACGATGGTACTTTTCACGGACTGATAACGCTACGATCTGCCTTGGCTAATTCTTATAATGTTCCGGCTGTTAAAATGTTGAATACTCTGGGTGTCAAGAATTTCATATATCATGCACGACAAATGGGAATAACCACTTGGGAAGACGAAAGTCGATATGGATTGTCTTTAACGCTCGGAGGGGGAGAAGTGAAAATGACTGATATGGCTGTTGCCTACGGCGTATTTGCCAATTCAGGTAATAAAGTAAATCTAAATCCTATTCTAGATATTTATGACTATCAAGGGTATCCAATAGAAGTGAATACAAAAGTCGATCGGACTCATGTTCTTGATGAAGGAGTTAGTTATATTATCTATGATATTTTGTCTGATGCAAAAGCTCGACTGGCTGCATTTGGTAATAATTCACCACTTAATATTCAACAGTTTAAGGTTGCCGTGAAGACGGGGACAACAAATGAAAAAAAAGATAACTGGACTATCGGTTTTACTCCAAAATTTCTTGCAGCAGTTTGGGTTGGTAATAACGACAATACACCAATGAATCCATTGCTGACATCAGGTATCACAGGTGCTGCACCGATCTGGAGTCGTGTGATGGCAAGCTTGCTATCTAAGAGTATTTCATCTGAGTTTGACGAAAATCCGCTAGCTACAAATACTTATCAAATACCAACTAATATTGTTGAAAAAAAATGTGGTGGTATCGCAGAATATTTCGTTAAGGGAACAGAAAAAGCCCCATGTCAGCCAGAATTTCTTTCACCTACACCCACAACAATACAACAGCAGTAACTGAGAATATAAGTTCCCTTCAATAGATTTACGATTTTACTTAGTATTAAAAAATTCTTGAGGTACTAAGAGAAGTCGAATTGCTTTGTTTCGACCAGTCTTCTCGTCTTTTAATCTCATGGCTACAAAATGCAGTGTATCGCCGACTTTAATTTTGCTAAATCCTCCTTTTTGAGAATCAAGAGTTTTGACATTCAGAATTGCTTGTTTCGTCTTTGTTTCTACATCTAAAATATATTGTTCTTTATCGGTTGTTAAAACACCGATGGTCTTATCATCCGTGTTGACTTCTATAATTTTTCCCGAAGCAACAAAATATTGTTTGTCGACATAAATAATGTTAGCACTAATGCTATCATCAATTTTTGTACCCGAAATGATTAAATAGCTGCTATTAATGAGGTCTTTTAATTTTATTTCTTTTTGGGCATTTCCAGTGATGGTATAAATTTTAGTAAGATCCGAGTCAACGGTTATTTTATATTCTATTTCCTTTTCATCTTTCACGAGGAGTGTATTATTATCGTTTTTCTGCAGATATCCTATGATTATCGTTCTATTTTTTTCTCGAAGTTCTGCGACTTTAGTAGCAATTTTATCTTTCAAAGTTTGAATATTTTCGTCTTCCTTAGTCGTCGGTGTAGGTTTAAGAGTGGTCTTTGGTGACTCACTTGGAGAAATTGATGTTATCTTTTCAGTTGGGCTTAAATTTTGAGCATATGTAAACGCATTTACTTTTATAAGTAATAAGGTGATGATAATACCGATAAGTAAATATTGATTCTTTTTCATATCTGTTCTTTTATTTGGTAAATATTGATAGTTTTAGTTGTCGGAATGTTTTGAAAATATGATGTGATATTAATTATATTTTCTCCCAAGGACAATGGAAATTTGATATCGAATAATTTCTCTTTTGATTTAAATACTTTCTCATCAAGAGGGGACTGGATGATGATAACTGAATTTACTGCTGTTTCGCCTTTGATATTTACAGAATCCGTCGCCACTTGGGCTTGATTTTCAGGTTCAATTATTTTGAAGCCAGTTGCTTCTTCTTTTTGAACGACGATAGTCTTTATCGGGGTAGGAATTAAGACTTTTTTTTGCTGTAACGATCTATTTTTTGTGAAAACAACAAGACTTGTGGCGACGATCGCTCCAAAGGCAATTCCCAAAATCACTGCCACAATAGTCTCTTTTTTCATATCGTTATCATATCAAAATTTACTTAAAAGTCAATTTTTGTGAAATCATGGAGGAAAAAACTCTAGGTATGGTATTTATCAAATTGCTAGTGTTATACCAATATTTGTCTACCTTAAATAACTCATCGGCTGTTTTATTTAAGGTATAAGAGGCGACAATTGATGCAGTGATCTGATCATTTTTAGTGTTTAATGATGCGATAAGTCCTGCTAAGGCATCGCCAGTTCCTCCTTTGGTAAGGCCTGCATTGCCACCTGTGATTTGATAAAGCGAGTGTCCATCAGACACTATATCTTCAACCATTTTTAGTACAATGATACAGTTAAATTCTTTAGCTGTTTCTTTGACAATTTTCGTTATATCTTCCCAAGATCGATTATGGAGCGATATACCAAACAAACTCTTAAATTCTTTTTCATGTGGTGTTACAATAGCCTTTGTTTTCATTGTTGTCAACCATTTTTTCTCCATTGTTTGAAGAGCTCCCGCATCAATAACAAATTTTTTTTCAGGGAATTTATTTAATAAATAACCGGTTAATTCATAGGTATATTGTTCCTCCTTTTCAATATTAATAATAATTTCAAAATCTAACGGCAAATTTTTTTTATCTATTTTTCCTCTCGTCATCCCCGGACCAAGTAAAATACAATCATCTTCCGTCACATAATCAAGCAAATTTTTCTTATTGATGAAAATACCGTCCCGAAATTTTGTCTTAAGATTAATAAAGATTTTTTGATTTTCCTGCGTGGACGAGTAGTGCACCATATCTACAAAATGTGATGCAATTTCGGCAGACCATAAAGAAGCAGCATGAAATAATGACGATCCGCCAATGATAAGAAGCTTTCCATTTTGACCTTTATGTGTTTTTTTTTGAGGAATATATAACTTATCAATAAATGGTTCAATGTCGGACGAAGATGCGGTCTTGATTAACATATATGCTATACTATTTTACCATGATTAATGCAAATGATCTAAGGCGAAAGTTTGCTGATTATTGGTCTTCCAAAAAACTGGGACATCGGGAAATTCCACCAGCCCCGCTAGTCTTAAAAGAAGATCCGACGACGCTATTTACCTCTTCAGGGATGCAGCAGTTGGTCCCAAATTTGACAGGTTCTCCTCATCCATTGGGTAAGCGATTGTATAATATTCAACCCTGTTTTCGCGCTACCGATATAGATGAAGTAGGCGATAATCGCCATACCTGCTTTTTTGAAATGATGGGAAACTGGTCACTCGGTGATTATTTTAAAGAAGAACAAATTCCTTGGATGTGGGATTTTTTTGTCAAAGAACTTGAACTTTCTAAAAGTAAGTTATATATATCTGTTTTTTCAGGTACAAAGGAAGTTCCAAAAGATCTTGAATCTGAATTGATTTGGAAGAAATTGGGAATTTCGGATGATCACATATTTTTTTATGACGCTACTAAAAACTGGTGGTCAAGATCAGGTCCACCGGAAAAAATGCCCGATGGTGAAATCGGAGGTCCAGACGCGGAGGTATTTTATGAGTTTACTGACGTTCCCCATGATAAAAAATTTGGAGAAAATTGTCATCCCAATTGTGATTGTGGCAGATTCTTAGAAATCGGCAATTCGGTATTTATTCAATATCAAAAAAATAATGGAAAAATTATTGAAATGGAACAAAAAAATGTGGATTATGGAGGGGGATTCGAGAGGATTTTATCCGCTATAAATGATCAACCTGACATGTTCAAGACAGAGTTATTCATTGATATAGTTAAGGAAATAGAAGAAAATACTAGTAAAAAATACACGGATCCTTTATCTATTCAAGCTATTAGAATTATTGCAGATCATCTTAAAGTTGCAGTTTTTTTAATTATAGAGGGCATAGTCCCATCAAATAAGGAACATGGTTATATATTAAGACGTTATTTAAGGAGAGCAGCTGTAAAAATGCATCAACTTACGGGAGGTTTAACACCAAGTTTTGATCAGATATTAGACAGAGGAGTACTGAGAGTTTACGATGGCATACAAGGAATTGATAGACATAAACAAAGGTCTTTGATTTTTCAAGTTGTTAATAGAGAGATGGAGCGTTTCAGTGAAAGTTTAGATAGAGGTTTAAAACATTTTACAAAACTTTCAGATAATCAGATGGAAGCAGAAGCATTTAATTTATTTGCCAGTTATGGATTCCCATTTGAAATAACGGCAGAACTTGCAAAACAAAGAGGAGTGATGATAAATAAAATAACATTTGATGAAATGTATAAAACACATCAAAAACTCTCGAGGAAGGTTTCTTCTGGTATGTTCAAAGGAGGTTTGGCTGATCACTCCGAGCAGGTAATCAGATATCATACTGCGACCCATTTACTTCATCAGTCACTTCGTGATGTTTTGGGTGATGAAGTCCGTCAGGAAGGGTCAAATATAACCGGAGAAAGATTACGGTTTGATTTTAGTTTGTCTAGAAAACCGTCGGATGAAGAGATAAAAAAAGTGGAGGAAATCATCAATCAAAAAATAAAAGAAGCATTGCCGGCTCGTTTTGAAATCATGCCTAAAGAAAAAGCCGATCAAATCGGTGCTCTATCTTTTTTTAAAGAAAAATACGGTGATAAAGTGAAAGTATATTTTATCGGTGGAAGCTCAGACAATCCCGGATTGTCATACTCAAAAGAATTCTGTGGAGGACCTCATATCGCAAATACGTCAGAAATAGGTCCGATTAAAATCACCAAAATCAAAAAAATCGGAGCCAATTTAATCCGTATTTATCTAATTCAACACCCGACGTCCACACCCGACGTTGAATTCTAAATTTATTCTAAAAGTAGGTTTTTTATATCTTGCAATTGACGTTGATAATCTGCGTTGTTATAAACAAATTGTTTATACGTCTCCGTTTTTTTAAAATAACTTAAAATCATCTCGGTATTTATGAATGGGTGTATGATTTTACCCATATACGTTGTAAACGATGTACAAGGATAGTCAATAAGATCATTAATCTCAATCAGACGATCTGAAACCGGATTTAATTCAACATATCGGATTACATGAAGCAATTGTGCTTCAGATTCTATAATAACTGCCTTGAATCTGTTTGTAAAAACAGAGCCATGACGCTCAAATTTAATGTTATAGTATTTTGCATATGCGTTTTGAAAGTTAGTTAAAAAAGTAATTATTCCATCATCAATCAATTGCCGTAGGACAAAATGAAAATGTGTAGGCATCAGAGAAAAAGCCAAGAATTCAACACGTTTAGGACTGTTATAGATTTGATTCAATCGCACAGCTCTAATCTCAGGAGCTAATTGAGAAAGGTGTGAGAAACCTATATCTGATTCATGTTTATAGAAATTAATTAATTCTAAAGCGCGGGTCAATGACAATGGATTAAGAAATATTTTTTCTGATCCGACCGACCGGTTACAAATATGATAATAAACATTTTCTGTGAATTTTATACGACGATAAGGCATAACTAATTTTACTAAATTCAACACCCGACGTTGAATTCTAATCGGTGAATTCCTGAACGTATATTTTTCCGTAGATACCACCATCTATGACTCCAATACCTATTTTATTGAATGCACCGGAGAGTATATTAGCACGATGGCCAGGAGAGCGCATCAAGCCTGTATGGGCGATTTGAAGATTTGGAGCAAAGGCTAGATTCTCACCGGTGGTTTGGTATCGTATACCTTGTTTTTCTAATCTTTCTGCCGGCGTTGACTGATCTACCTGAGAGGTATGAGAAAAAAAGCCATAGTTGAACATTTCTTTACCATAAGCTCGTGCGGTTTCTTTTAGTTTGTCATCAGTTGTAAGTGAAGATAATCCATTTTGTCGTCGTTCTCTGTTTATTAAAATAAGCATGTTGTTATCATCAATGCTGTCAATTTTTAAATTATTAGAGGATAATTTAATACCCAGATTTACGGTTTCACTTGATTGGGGTTTGATCGTAAGAAAATTTAGACTCTCAGCGATTGCATCATTGAATATCCCTTTGAATTGATTTTCAAGCTCGCTTGATAATTGAAGTAAAATAGGACCGGATTTTGAAGAAAGAATATTTTTTTTAACCTGAGCTCTTATAGGTAGCGCTATTGCCAGACTTAATACGATAGCAGAGAGAATTAGAGCGTCAACGGCTGCGGGAATAGCACCAAGTATTTTATCGATATTTTTTGGTACTTTAGGTAGCTTTTTTGCAATTAAAGTTAAAAAAAGATAGAGAAACATTTCGCATATAACCCAGGCGGTGAAGAATCCGACGACTTTACTGAGTCCATATGAAACGCCCATATTATGCACAAAAAAAGTGGCAAAAAATCTATACGAGTAAACTGAAAAAATGAAAGCAATGACAAAGCTAATCAAGTTATACAGTGAGATAATTATTCCACCGTTTGTAAGTGAAAAAAGAGCGACAAGCGAAATTATTATTGCATCAATCAGATTATAATTGGTTGTTATATATTGATATAGATTGTCGATCATTTTTTTGTTAAAATAGACGACATGTACAAGTTAAAAAAGCTTATTGGAATAATCAAATCATCTCCAAAAGCTCTGCTATTTCATCCAAAGATTATATCACTGATTTTAATCATCCTGGTGGTTTTTGGCCTTTCATCATTTTATGTCGTAATTTTAAAGGACCTGCCTAATCCACAAGGCTTGAAGAATTATAAAGTAATTCCTGTTTCTTCAGAGATAATGGATCGAAATGGCAAATTGCTCTATGATATCTTTGATAAAGAAAACAGAATTCCGATAAGAATTAAGGATTTGCCTGAATATGTAAAACAAGCGACAATTGCCATTGAAGATAAAGAATTTTATAAACATGGAGGGATTTCACTTGTCGGGGGGATGATTAGAGCTTTAAAAGATACAATTATTTTAAGAAAAGGCTTGCAAGGTGGATCTACAATTACTCAACAATTAGTAAAATCTGCTCTTCTGTCACCGGAGCGGACCGTCACAAGAAAGATCAAGGAAGTAATTTTAGCACTGTGGACTGAACAAATTCTCAAAAAAGATGAGATTTTGGAGCTATATCTAAATCAGGTGCCCTACGGAGGCTCTGCTTATGGAATAGAGCAAGCATCAAGAATCTATTTTAATAAAAGCGCAAAGGCGTTGACATTGCCTCAAGCAGCTCTACTGGCGGGATTGCCTCGAGCGCCGAGCCGTTATTCTCCTTATTCTGATCCAGAGGTTGCAAAAAGGAGAAGAAACGATGTATTGGCGGAAATGGCAAAGTTGAAATTTATTACTAATGAGCAAAAAGATAACGCAATAAGAGAAGATCTCGAAATAGAAACTTTTAAAACTAAAATAAATGCACCGCATTTTGTTTTCTACGTAAGATCAATCCTTGAGAAAGAATATGGTGCTTCTATTGTTGAAGAAGGAGGGCTAAAAGTCACAACAAGCCTGGATTTGGATTTACAAAAACAGGCGGAAGCGACTTTATCTGCAGAACTTGAAAAAATAAAAAAATTAAATGTTGGGAATGGTGCTGCATTGGTGACGCGTCCTACGACTGGAGAAATATTAGCTATGATTGGGTCCCGTGATTATTTTTCTTCACCTTCAGGCACCTTTAATGTGACGACAGCGTTGAGACAACCAGGTTCTTCAATAAAACCGATAAATTACGCCATTGGTATTGATCGAAAGTTGGTCACACCAGCATCTGTGTTTCTGGACGTAAAATCATGTTTTACAGCTCCAGGTCAGCCAAAAGCATATTGTCCCGTCAATTATGACGGCAACTACCATGGTTTAGTGCAACTTAGATTCGCACTGGGTAATTCATACAATATTCCGGCGGTTAAGATGCTGCAGTTAAATGGCGTCGAGAATTTTGTCGCTTCTTCATCCAGTTTCTTATTTACTAGCTTTAAAGATCCAACCCGCTATGGATTGTCTCTGACTTTAGGTGGAGGGGAAGTAACAATGGTTGATATGGCTCAAGCGTTTTCCAGCTTTGCCAATGAGGGGATACCAAAAAAATTAGTTGCGGTTCTAAAAGTTGAAGATAAAAATGGTAATGTACTGTATGAATATAAAGATAATAATCTTGTTAAAAATATAAGAGAGCCAATAAATTATCCAAATTACTTAAATATCACTGGTAATCGGGCAATTTCACGGGACACAGCTTTTATAATTTCTCATATTTTGCTTGATAATAATGCCAGATCTGCTGCTTTTGGAGCAAGAAGTCAATTGAATATTCCCAAACACGTCGCTGTTTCGGTCAAAACTGGTACAACCAACGATCTACGAGACAACTGGACAATTGGCTATACCCCAAACTTTTTGGTGGCTATTTGGGTAGGTAACAATGATAATAAACCTATGTCGCGAGTAGTCTCAGGAGTGACTGGAGCAGCGCCAATCTGGAATGGAATCATGAGTTTTGTCATAAAAGATCAACCTGATTTATGGCCAAGGAAACCGGATAGTGTTGTTGGTCGGCAGGTATGCAGTGATAGTGGACTACTTATGGCTAGATCTCCCGAAGGAGTCGAAAGCTGTCACTCTAGATTTGAATATTTTATAAAAGGATTTGAATCGGTTTCATCGAGTGTTAAGTCAACAAAGGAATTTATTCCTGTAAGTAAAGATACCGGCAAGATGACGACTGTGGAAGATCCGTCTCACGAGATGCAGGAAAAAACAGTAATTAAAGATGGTATTTCTACTTATTGCGTTGATTGTGTCAATGATTTCGGTCCGAGCCCAACCCTGACGCCGACACCGTGAGGGCGTCAATCCCCGGGAGTGTGCCTTTTTCAATAAATTCTAGCATCGCTCCACCTCCGGTTGAAATATGGGTGATTTTATCATTACTTTTTTTATCTGAAATGGCAACAAGCGTATCACCACCACCTATAATTGTCACTGCATTTTCTGTCGAAATAATACTATCATAGATAGTATCAGTACAATGTCGATATAATTGATTTTCAAAGAGTCCTACTGGTCCATTCCAGACTATAGTTTTTCCCTGTTTAATAACTTTATCAAATTCTATTTCTGTCGCTGGTCCGAGATCATAAATAGCCAAATTGGAAGGAATTTCGGCAATAGGATGAACTTCAGGTTTAATATTTGGATCTTGTAAATTTCCACAGACTGCATCTAATGGGAGAATTAGCTTACACGGTGAATTTTCAACACTTGCCAATACTTGTTTAGCAGCTTCATTAGCTGTACTTTCTACTAAGCTTTTTCCAACTTGGTATCCTTGGACTTGGAGTAACGTATTGGCAATTCCACCACCCAGCAATATATAATCAGCAATTTTCATAAAACGGGAAATTAAACCAATTTTAGTAGAAATTTTTGCTCCGGCCAAAATTGCGATTAACGGGCGTTGTGGATTTTTAGTTATTTTGGAGAGCATTTCAATCTCTTTTTGCAGAAGTAATCCCGCATAACCTGGAATATAGTTCGCAATACCTACGATCGAAGCGTGCGATCGATGTACAGAACCAAATGCATCATCAACGTAAATATCAGCCATACGTGCTAATTTTTTTGCAAACCCGCTGTCATTTTCCTTTTCGCCTTTAAAAAAACGAATATTTTCAAGAAGTATTATTTCATTTTTTTTTTGATCAGCAATTATATGCTGTTTATTATCAGACTCAAAGTCAGTCATCAATTTTACGGTATAACCCGACACAAATGAGGTAAGGCGATCAATTATAGGTCTTAGCGAATATTTTGGGTCTATACCTTTTGGACGCCCAAGATGGGAGATTAAAATGAGTTTATTTTGCTGTTGAAGCAATTTTTTTATTGTTGGAATTGCCTGACGTATTCGTGTGTCATCTGTAATTTGTCCCTCATTAGATAAACTGACATTGAAATCGACGCGAATAATGACGCGTTTATTTTGTATTACTGCATCATCAATAGTTTTTATATTAAATCCCGCGATCATTTTAAAAAACTCAAAAATTCACTAACCATTTTTTTGCTACCTAAGACTATCGGTGTTCTTTCATCAAGACTCTTTGGTTGAATTTCAAGAGGATTATTGTCTTGGCTGGTAGCCGAACCTGATGCTTGGGTGACAATATATGACATCGGGTTGACTTCATACATCAGCCTTAATTTTCCATTTGGAGACTTGGAGTTTTCCGGATATAAAAATATACCACCTTTAATTAAGACACGATGAATATCAGCTATCATAGCTGAAGCATAGCGTAGGGTATATGGTTTGCCGGTTTCTTCGTCTTCCTTCTTTATAAAATCCAAGTATTTTTGGATATACTCCGGATATCGGTGATAATAACTCTCATTTATTGCGTAGCTTTTTCCGGTCTCTGGTACTTTCATATCAGGATGAGACAATAAAAAACTGCCAATTGATGGATCAAGAGTAAAACCATTGACTCCATTGCCACACGTATAGATAAACATAACGCTTGGTCCATAGACGACATATCCGGCTGCTACCTGATCAGAGCCTTTAAGAAGTAAATCAGCGTCACTTTTGATATTGTCCGGTTTTCGGTGAATAGAAAAGATGGTGCCGACATTTAAATTAACATCGATGTTTGATGATCCATCGAGAGGGTCTATATAGACGACATATTCACCATAATCGGTTTTAATAAGCTCTGGCTTTTCCAATTCTTCAGTGACGATAGCTGAGACATGACCTGTCTTAGTCAAAGTTTCGACTAAAATGTCATTTGAGAATTTATCCAGCTTTTGAACTTCCTCATCATATATATTAGTTGTTCCGGCAGAGCCTAAGATATCGACTAATCCTGATTTCTTGACATGGGAAGCGATGATTTTGACTGCATTTTCTATAGCAGTTAAAAGCAGTGTAAAATTTCCAGTGGCTTTTTTGAATCTTCTCTCATCTTGTAAAAGAAATTCGGTTAATGTAGTGGTTTTGTTTAACATAATTGATACTATTGGATAATATCAAAATATTAACATAATTACATTTTTTTTCAAACATCATTAAAACTACTAAAAAATTATGATTATTTATTATAATTATTGATTGTTAGCATTTAAAAAAACATATGAACAAAGATGAATTAATGAAAACCGCCAAGGCAATGGTTGCTCCCGGCAAGGGCATATTAGCTGCTGATGAATCTTCAGGCACAATAAAAAAAAGATTCGATACGATCTCAGTCGAATCAACAGAAGAAAATAGACGAGCATATCGGGAACTTCTATTTACCACTCCTGGAATGGAAGAATTTATTTCCGGTGTTATCCTTTTTGATGAAACAATAAGACAGAAAGCAAAAGATGGTACGCCGCTTCCGGCAGTCTTATCAAAAAAAGGCGTCATCCCTGGCATTAAAGTTGACAAAGGTGCACAAATGCTAGCCGGTTCAGAAAATGAAAAAGCGACAGAAGGACTTGACGGATTGCGTGACCGGTTTGCAGAATACTACACGCTTGGAGCTCGATTTTCTAAATGGCGAGCAGTAATTACTATCGGGCAAGGAATACCGACCGATTATTGTATCAGCGTCAACGCTCATACACTTGCTCGATTTGCAGCACTTTCTCAGGAAGCCAATATTGTTCCTATTGTCGAACCGGAAGTCTTAATGGATGCTGATAATACTATCGAGGTTTGTGAGCAAGTGACCGAGAAGACACTTTTAGCCGTATTTGACGAACTAAAAAAACAGAAGATATTTATTGAAGGTATGATTTTGAAACCTAATATGGTCATTGCCGGTAAAAAATGCCCGACTCAGGCTACCAAAGAACAAATTGCAGAAAGTACGATAAGATGTTTCAAAAAAGTCCTGCTCAAAGAATTAGCCGGGGTTGTCTTCTTATCCGGTGGACAAAGTGAAGTAGAGGCAACGGTCAATTTAAACGAAATGAATCAGACCGCGCCTCACCCATGGGAATTATCTTTTTCCTATGGCCGAGCGCTTCAACAATCAGCGCTTAAAGCCTGGGGTGGAAAGCCGGGAAACACAAAAGCAGCCCAAGACGTTTTTTATAAAAGAGCCAAGTTGAATGGAGCAGCAAGGTATGGGAAATATACTAGTGATATGGAATAATACGATGTCATCCTGAATTCATTTCAGGATCCATATATGTCATTCCCGCGAAAGCGGGAATCTATAGAATTGTATAGATCTCCGATCAGGCTGGGGCTGATAAGAGATGCTTAAACAAGTTCAGCATGATATAAAATAGCTATGATTTCAGTGATCCAACGTGTTTCTTCAGCGTCAATCTTAATTAACGGCGACTTATATTCATCCATAAACCAGGGGTTACTGATTCTTCTTGGAATATGTTCAGATGATGATGAACTGGTCATAAGAAAAAATGCGGAAAAAATCGCATATCTTCGAATCTTCGCAGATAAAAAAAATAAAATGAATTTGTCAGTCAAAGATGTAAAGGGAGAAATATTAGTTGTATCTCAGTTTACTCTTTGTGCTGATACAAAAAAAGGTAATCGTCCATCGTTTATCTCTGCCATGGAGCCTAAAAAAGCAGAAGAGTTTTATGAGCTTTTTATTTCAGAATTTAAAGATCACCAAATCCCTGTTAAATCAGGTGTCTTTGGTGCAATGATGGATGTTGAACTTGTAAACGATGGTCCAGTGACAATAATAATTTAACTAAATGTTAGATAAATTAATTTACGATATACGCATCCTAAAAAATCCTCAAAAAGCTACTCTTTTGCAGCGTTATTTTAAGACAGGCAAAGGTGAATATGCCGAAGGGGATAAATTTCTAGGTCTGACAGTACCCATATGCCGGCAGATTTCTAAAAAAAATAAGGATTTATCACTTTCTGACTTAAAAGAACTTCTTAAATCTAGATATCATGAAGAAAGATTAATCGCGTTGTTGATTTTGGTTAGTCAATTTGGAAAAAATCAAAAAAAAATATTTGATTTCTATTTATCATCCACTAAATATATTAACAACTGGGATTTGGTGGATTTGACAGCGCCAAAGATTGTTGGTCAGTATTTGTATCATCTAAAGGATGCAGATATTCGTTCTAAACAATTAAAAAAACTAGCTACATCAAATAATTTATGGCAACGTCGTATTGCAGTTTTAGCAACCTTTTATTTTATCCATGAAAATCATTTCGATGAATCATTGCAGATTGCCAAAATGTTGCTTCAAGACAGACATGATTTAATTCATAAGGCGATCGGTTGGATGCTTAGAGAGGTTGGTAAACGCGATCAAAACGTCGAAGAAATATTTTTAAGAAAGTATTATCAAAAAATGCCTCGTACCATGCTCCGTTATGCTATCGAAAAATTTCCCGATAGTTTGAGACGATTTTACCTTGCACGATCGACTTGACAAGTAAGATAAGTTTATTATAGATTTATTGAATCACAAAAATTATGGATGACAAAAATAAAGACGCAAAAGAGGAAAAAACACCGGAAAAAGTTAAGGAGATTTTGGATCTAGAGCAATCAATTAAAAACTATTTTGACGCGATTCAGGCAAAAAAGCTTGAGATGACAAAGCAAAAAGACATGGTTAAAGATGCGCTTTTGAATGATCAAACTTACTTTAATCATGAAGAAAAGATCAAGGAAGCAAAAAAAATTGCAGAAAAAACCAAATCGCAGATTGAAAGCACTCCAGCCGTAATTACCGCAAAAAATGAGGCAAAAGATTTAACTGCAGAAATTAAAGAAATGCAAAAGAATCTCTCAAATTATTTACTGAAATATCATCAACTTAGTGGTCAAAATCGTATCGCGGTTCATGAAGGCGAAGAGTATGATATTGTCGAGGAAGCAAAATTAGTCAAAAGTAAAAGAAGATAATCACCTTCAATAATCTTACTGAGTTTATAATCTCATCTTAAGAAACAAATATCTGACGAACTGATATAATATTGTCTCTATGACAAAAACTGGTACTTTTAAACTTAAATCAGGATTAGCCCAAATGCTAAAAGGTGGCGTCATTATGGATGTCGTTAATGCGCAACAAGCAAAAATCGCCGAAGACGCGGGAGCTGTAGCAGTCATGGCGCTTGAGCGAGTGCCATCTGATATAAGAAGTGCTGGAGGAGTTGCTAGAATGGCCGATCCGAAAATTATCAAAGAAATCCAAAAAGCAGTGACGATTCCTGTCATGGCCAAGTGCAGAATCGGCCATTTTGCCGAAGCTCAGGTATTGCAGGCATTGGAGGTTGATTTTATTGATGAGAGTGAAGTTCTAACTCCTGCTGATGAAGAGTTTCATATTGATAAGACACCATTTACGATCCCATTTGTATGCGGAGCTCGGGATTTAGGCGAAGCGTTGCGAAGAATAAATGAGGGAGCTGCAATGGTAAGGACAAAGGGAGAAGCAGGAAGTGGTAATATCGTCGAAGCTGTCAAACATATTCGAAAAGTGACTGCAGGTATAGATGAAATTAAAAAACTTCTGATCAGTAAAAAAATGAAACAACTTAATGATGTGGCTATAAAATACTCTGTTCCGGTTGAGTTGGTTATCAACACGGCTAAGTTAGGTCGTTTGCCGGTTGTCAATTTTGCCGCCGGAGGAATAGCTACTCCAGCTGATGCTGCACTTTGTATGCAACTTGGAGTTGATGGTGTCTTTGTTGGATCAGGAATCTTCAAAAGTCAAAATCCAGCTAAAACTGCTAGGGCTATTGTTGATGCAACTGCTCATTTCACAGATGCTTCTAAAATCGCTAAAGTCAGTGAGAATCTTGGTGATCCGATGAAAGGGCAGGAAATATCTGATCTTGTGCAAAAGATGTCTGATCGCGGAATTTAACTCCAGTAAATTTATGAAATTGAAAAACATAGGAGTCTTAGGTTTTCAGGGTGATTTTGTCGAGCATATTGAAACGACAAAAAAAGCACTGAATAAACTAAGTTTTGAAGGAAACATCATAATGGTTAAAACCAAAGACAAGTTACAAAATCTTGACGGTCTGATAATTCCCGGAGGAGAAAGTACCACATTGCAGACTTTGTGCATAAAAAACGGGCTGTGGGAAGATATGAAACGAATTAAATATATCTATGGTACCTGTGCTGGTGCAATTCTTTTAGCAAAAAAAGTTCTTCATAAAACCAAAAATCAGCAGACACTGGAGCTCATGGATATCGAGATAGATCGAAATGCATACGGTGGTCAGATTAGCTCTTTTGAAAAGAAAATTAAAACAAAATTAGGTAATTTTGATGCCGTCTTTATCCGCTCCCCAAGAATTACTAAGACGGGTAAGAATATTGTTATTATCGCAAAAGAAAGGAATGAAGTATTAGCCTGTGAACAAAGAGATAAAGATAAATATTATTTGGTATCGTGTTTTCATCCGGAATTGACGACAACGATCTTCCACGAATATTTTCTCAAAAAAATCTATTCACAATAATTATTTATTCTTTAATACTGTTTGATATCCGCCGCAACCTTTGAATAACCAATGAGCGACACGAGTGACAGTGGTAGTTGATGCACCGACTTTCTTAGCAATCAGTTCATAAGAACCTCCTTCTGTGAGTAATCGAGCGATCTCTAATCGATTGGAGAATTCTTCAATTTCAGGTAAAGTCATCAAATCGCGTATAAAATTGGTCATATCCGTTTCAGATTTTAAAGAGAGTAGAGCGTAGATTAATGCTTTTTCTTTACTATTTTTTGGTGAATATGTTTCTGTTTTAGTAAAACGGTTTGTTTTCATATGCTAATTATAAAGTATTGAATATCTCTTGACAATAATATAGTATCATGTTATCATATTAACATGATAGAAAATAAGGTTAGTAACTTTGAAGTAAATCATCATTACCCTGCTTCGGCGGGGTGATATTGGCGTTTTATTTTTTGTAACCCCGCCTAACCAGCGGGTTTTTTTATGTAGCTGTTTCTGCTTTCATAATAAAACGCAGAAATACAGCTACATAACCCCGTAGGATCGCTCCTCGGAGGCAAGGATGTAACCCTTGCGACGAGGTAAGATTCCTTCGGGGTAAAGAAATTATGCAGAAACTTAATAATGGAAATATAAAATTAGCGATTCAAAAGAAAGGTCGATTGAGTGAGGATTCGATTGAATTTTTGCGAAAAGCTGGTCTTGAGTTTGAATCCTACAGTAAAAGCTTATTTGCCTCTTGTCGCAATTTCCCACTAGAGATTCTTTTTGTGCGTGATGATGATATTCCCGATTACGTTGAGACGGGGGTAGTTGATCTTGGGATTGTTGGTCAAAATCTGCTTAATGAACTGCAACCAAAGGTAAAAAAGCTTTTAAACTTACGATTTTGCTTCTGCTCTCTTTGTCTTTGCGTGCCTAAAGACTCTTCAATTTCAGACTTTTACGATTTAAACGATGCGAAAGTGGCTACCTCATATCCAAACTCGACTAAATATTTTTTGCTAAAAAACAATATTAAAGCCAAAGTAATTACGATAAACGGTTCAGTTGAAGCAACTCCAGTTTTGGGAATTGCCAATGCCATAGTCGATCTTGTCTCAACCGGAAGTACTCTTTCAGCCAACGATCTAAAAATAATCTCCAAATTATATGATTCTGAGGCGATTTTAATATCAAATATTAATTTATTGACTAATAAAAAAAAGAATGCACTTGTTAATAAACTACTTACTCGATTCAAGGGAGTATTAGTGGCTAAAAACTATAAATATGTAATGATGAATGCACCGGAAAAAATACTTCCGAAAATTAATAAAACTATTCCTGGATTGAAATCGCCAACGATTTCTCCACTTAATTCAAAAGGGTGGATTTCTATTCAATCAGTGATCAAAGAGGACGTATTTTGGGAAACCATTGAAAAGCTTAAAAAAATTGGCGCGACGGGAATTTTGGTATTGCCAGTTGAAAAATTGATTCTATGAAAGTCACAAAACTCTCTGATTTATCAAAAAAAGATTATGAACGAATAGTAAGACGATCATTTGGTACTAATCTATCTATTATGCCTAATGTTAAAAAGATTATCCGAGATGTTAAGACGAACGGAGATAGTGTAATTATCAATAATTGTCAAAAAAATTATGGTATTCAAAATCTTGACAATCTTCAGGTAACGCAAAGTGAAGTGAAGAATGCATATTCCCAAGTAGATAAAACAACAATACAAGCATTGAGACAAATGATAAAAAATATTACCTTAGTTCACAAGGCACAGCTTCCTCGCAAAAAAGATACAATTGTGCAAACGGAAAAAGGTATTCGTGTTTGGCGCGAATGGAGAGCGATTGAGAAGGTTGGATTATACGTTCCGGGAGGAAAGGCAATATATCCTTCATCAATATTGATGAGTGCTATACCGGCACAAATTGCGGGGTGCCGCGATATTATTCTTTGTTCTCCAGCAAAACAAGACGGAAACATGTCTGCGGCAACCATTATTGCTGCTGATCTAATTGGGTTACGGAAACTATATAAAGTTGGAGGCATTGAAGCAATCGCGGCAATGGCTTATGGTACAGAAACGATTCCCTGTGTTTATAAAATTTTTGGGGCAGGCAATGCGTATGTTACTGCTGCAAAAATGTATGTGTTTGGAGACGTTGCCATCGATATGCCTGCTGGTCCTTCGGAAATATTTATTATTGCTGATAAAGAGGCAAATCCTAAGTTTATAGCTGCAGATTTACTTGCCGATGGCGAACATGGAACAGATTCAGCATGTGTGCTTATCACTACGTCGCAACAAATTGCTAAAGAGTCAATCAAGCAAATTGAAAAACAATTACAAAGCTTGAGAACCAGAGACCGTATAGAGGAATCTATTAAAAGATATGGATTGTTTGCGATAGTTAATTCACTTGATGAAGCCGTTTCATTTGCTAATGAATATGCGCCGGAGCACTTAGAAATTATGACAAAAAATCCTGAAAAATTGGTTGAAAAGATAACTAATGCCGGATCAATTTTTCTCGGCGATTGGACATCAAAAGCTACGGGAGATTATGCAACAGGCGCCAATCACGTGTTACCAACTGGGGGTACAGCCAAAATGTATTCACCACTTGGAGTTGATGCATATGGAAAATGGATGCAAGTACAAGAATGCACGAAAGACGGTCTAATGGCGATAAAAAAAACAATAGAAACTATTGCTGAAGTTGAGCAATTACCAGCTCACAAAAATTCAATATCAGTTCGATTTGCATAGTATGAAAAATAATAAATACTTTTCAAAAATAGCAGAAAAAATTGTTCCTTATCAATGGGAAGAGAGTTTGTCTGATGAAGTATTACGATTTGACACAAATACAGTTCCATTTCCGCCACCAAATTTGCAACGATTTTTTAAATCACTTGGCAATAATTGTCCTATCAATGAATATAAAGATCCGTCATATAAAAAACTGGAAACTCTTATTGCGCAATATGAAAAAGTCCAATCAGACATGATTACGGTGACAAATAGTGGCGATGAAGCGCTTGACATCTTAGCTAAGACATTTTTGGACGATGACGATACATTCTTGGTAACGCCGCCGACTTACGAAATTTTTTCAATTCAGTGCGAACTTAATAAAGGACGAAAAGTTGAAGTCCCGCTTTCAGGCAAATTATTTAACGTTAATACCAATAAAATTATTACCACAACAAACGAACAAAAAGTTAAACTTATTTTTCTGTGCAATCCTAATAATCCAACAGGCACAATTATTTCTCAAAGTGATATCGAAAAAGTGGTTCGATGCTGTTCAACTATAGTAGTTGTGGATGAAGCATACCGTGAATTCTATGGCAATAGTTCGGTTACACTTCTTAAAAAATACGATAATTTGGTAATTCTACGTAGTTTTTCAAAATTTGCTGGTATTGCCGGTGCGAGAGTAGGATATCTTATTGCTAATTCTTTTTTGTCATCTAAATTTCACAGCATTCGTTTCCCGATGGGAGTGAGCTATTTTTCGTACAAACTTGCTGAATGGGTACTTGAGAATGATCAACAATGGATGAATCAACAAATTGAAATGATTAAAACCGAAAGAGAAAGGCTTTCAAACAAATTATTAGTAATGGGTTTTTATGTCTTGCCATCAAAGGCAAATTTTTTGCTGGTAAATATTGGAGCTCGTGTTAAGGAAATACAAGACAAGCTTAAAAAGAAGGGCATATTAATTCGTGACCGTAGTTCAAAAAAATATTTGACAGGATGTGTACGGATTACAGTTAGGAGTCGCAAAGAAAATGATGTATTAATAAATGCACTAAAAAAAATTGTATGAAACTGAATTATGATGGATTAATTTTTGATATGGATGGAGTATTAGTTGATGTATCACGATCTTATCGTGAAGCAATTCGACAAACCGCGAGTTATTTTCTGAACCGAAATGTGTCGATGAATGAGGTAACTGAAATAAAGAATAAAACCGGTATGAACAATGACTGGGATGCGACAATCGCATTAATAAATAACAAAAAAATTTCATTCAAATCTGTAAAAAAATATTTTCAATCACTCTATTTGGGTAATAAAAATACGAGTGGACTTATCGATAATGAAAAATTATTAATCTCAAAAATGATGCTCGTAAAGTTAAAAAAGAAATATAAAAAAATAGCAATCGCTACGGGAAGGCCGCGAAAAGAAGCAGAATATGTTATGAAAAAAAATATGCTTCAGAGAGTATTTGATTGCTTGATTGCAAGGGAAAACGTAAAGAGAGACAAACCGGCACCGGAATCGATCATAAAAGTCATAGAAATTCTTGGGCTTAATAATACGGTTTATATCGGCGATAGCCCAAGTGATGTATCTGCGGCAAAAAATGCCGGGATACCAAGTATATATGTAGGTGATCAAAATATTGGAACAATGCGTTTTCCAACAATATTACAAGTTATTAAATATCTATTATGAAAAGAGCTAGTCAATTAAATAGAAAAACAAATGAGACGGAAATTTCCATAGATTTAAACATTGAGGGAACCGGAAAAAGAAATATCGATACCCCTATTGGTTTTTTGAATCATATGCTTGATTTATTTGCAAAGCATGGCTTGTTTAATCTGAATATAAAAGCAAGCGGAGATACATTTATAGATGATCATCATACAGTTGAAGATTTGGGAATTGTTTTAGGGAGTGCATTTGGTAAAGCGCTTGGTGATAAAGCAGGAATTAATCGATATGGTTTTTTTATATTACCGATGGATGAAGCGGTGGCCACGGTCGCAATCGATTTTTCAGGACGATATGCATTTTCATTTGACTGTAATTTTAAGCGGGAAAAAGTCGGCAATTTATCAACGGAGCTAATTTATGATTTTTGGGATGCGTTTGCCCAAAATGCCAAAGTTAACCTATATATAAAAGTTGAAAATGGTCGAAACGATCACCACAAAATTGAGGCTATATTTAAGGCATCGGCTAGAGCAATTCGGTCGGCATGCGAGTTAGATAAACGAGCTATATTTGAAATTCCGTCAACGAAAGGAATTTTATGATCACAATTGTTGATTATGGCTTAGGGAATTTGGGAAGTATTAAAAATGCTTTTGACAAGCTGAACATTAATTCTGTGATTTCAAGTTCGGCAAAAGAAATAGAGAAAGCCACAGGGATTATTTTCCCGGGTGTTGGGGCAGCTGGTGCTGGCATGAAAAATTTAAGGGAAATGGGATTAGATGAAATAATTGAATCATTGATTCGAGTAGAAAAACCGTTACTTGGAATTTGCCTTGGTATGCAACTTTTCATGTCATTTAGCGAAGAGGGAAATGTTAACTGTCTCAATTTGATCAATGGGAATGTTAGGCGATTTAATACAAAATTTAAAGTGCCGCAGACGGGTTGGAATCAAGTTAAAAAAAATAGAGCATCAAAATTACTAAAAGGAATCAATAACAATTCTAATTTTTATTTTGTTAATTCATATTATTGTGATCCATTTGACAAAAAAATTGTAAAAGGAGTTACAGAATATGGACAAACATTTTGTAGCGTTTTTGAAAAGAAAAATATTTTTGGTGTTCAGTTTCACCCAGAAAAAAGTGGAGAAAATGGATCGCAGTTATTAAAAAATTTTACCGACATAGTCTATGAAAATACTACCTGCAGTTGATATAAAAAACGGTAAATGTGTAAGGCTGACACAAGGTGATTATAGTCGAGAAACGATCTATGAAAATGATCCAGTCATAATTGCAAAAAAATGGCAATCTCAGGGTGCCAAAGATCTTCACATTATTGATCTTGATGGCGCCAGAGAAGGAAAAACAATTAATCTAAAAGTCATTGCTGACATTATCGAAGACACAGGTCTTACGGTGCAGGTTGGAGGCGGTATTCGCACCATCAAATCTGCACAGAAATATTTTGAAATTGGAATGTCAAGATTAATTTTAGGAACTGTGGCAATAGATAACCAAGAATTGTTGAAAGAATTTATCGATAAGTTTGGAGAAAAGATAATTGTATCGCTTGACGTGAAAAATAAAAAATTAGCCAAAAAAGGTTGGATTAATTTAAGTAACGATGAATTAATTCCAAAAGCTAAAGAAATTGAACAATTGGGTGTTAATACGATTATTTATACCGATACAAATAGAGATGGAATGTTAACAGAACCTAACTATAGAAATATTGTCGGGTTAAAGAAAGCCGTAAAAATTAATGTGGTAATTGCAGGCGGTGTTACAAATATAGATCAAGTAGCAATACTAAAGCGATTGAAAGTTGATGGAATTATTATCGGAAAAGCCTTGTATGAGGGTTCTATAAATTTAGAGGAGGTACTAAAATATGCTGACTAAACGAATTATTCCGTGCTTGGATGTTGATGATGGACGCGTTGTTAAAGGAGTCAATTTTGTAAATATTGTGGATGCTGGTGATCCAGTTGAACTGGCTAAAATATATAACAATGAAGGAGCTGATGAGCTCGTTTTTTTAGATATCACAGCATCAAGCGATAACAGAAAAATCATGATAGATATTGTAAAAAAAGTCGCCAAAAAAGTGTTCATTCCCTTTACTGTTGGTGGAGGAATTAGAACCATTGAAGATATTAAAAACAATCTTATCGCTGGAGCAGACAAAATCGCAATTAATACATCTGCAGTAAAAAACCCACAATTAATTAAACGAGGAGCGAGTATGTTTGGTAGTCAATGCATAGTTGTTGCAATTGATGCAAAAAAACAGGGCAATAGCTGGGAAGTATTCATTAATGGAGGACGAACGGCAACAAGAATAAATGTTTATGACTGGGTACAAAAAGTAGTTCAACTTGGAGCAGGTGAGATTCTTTTAACCAGTATGGATCGAGATGGAACCAAAGACGGGTATGATATCGAGTTAACTAAAAAAATATCAGAAAATGTGTCGGTTCCAGTTATTGCTTCAGGTGGTGCAGGAAGCCTTCAAGATTTTGCACAAATATTTAATGATGGAAAAGCTGACGGCGCACTTGCTGCATCATTATTTCACTATGATGAATTAAAAATTGCTGACTTGAAACAATATTTATTACAAAGTCAAATTCCAATGCGAATAACATGACATGGAAAAAAAATTGATACCAACGATTATTCAAGATTATAAAACCAATGATGTGTATATGTTGGGGTTTAGTACTACAGAGTCATTAAAGAAAACAAAAAAAACAGGTCTGGTTCACTTTTGGAGTCGTAGTAGAAAGAAATTGTGGAGGAAAGGTGAAGAATCAGGTAATTCATTACAAATAAAAGAAATATTTTTTGACTGTGATAACGATTCACTATTATTTAAAGTTAAACTTATAGGAAAATATACTTGTCATAAGAATCGGACAAGTTGTTTCTTTAATAAATATGATGACATTAAATAAACTTTATTCAGTAATCAATAGTCGCAAAAAAAAATTACCTGCTAAATCATATACTGCCTCATTGATTAGAGGAGGTAGTGATTCTATTCTCAAAAAAGTAGCAGAGGAATCAGCTGAAGTTGTAATTGCATGTAAAAACAATCAACAGAGAGAAATGATTAATGAAATCGCCGATTTATGGTATCACGTTTTAGTTCTTCTTGCCGTCAAGAATATTAATTTAAAAGATATATTTTATGAATTGGAAAAAAGATCTAAGAAATAAGGGATAAAGTATAATTACGTTGTGCAAACAAAACAGTGCTATTATGATGATCCATACAAAAATGAGCTGGAATGCAAAGTTATCTCTTCCGAACAAAACGGAAAATATTTTAATGTAATTTTAGATCAAACAATTTTTTATCCTCAAGGCGGTGGACAGCCGTCAGACCAAGGAGTGATCAATGATTTTAAGGTTGAATTGGTATCAATTATCAATGGTGAAATTATCCATCAGGTAAAGGGAGAGATTCAAAAGGATCACTTAGTTAAAACGATGCTTAATTGGGACAGGCGATATAAATTCATGCGATATCATACAGCAGGACATGTCATTCATGATGTCTTGACAGGTTTGATCAAAGGTTTAGTTCCTATAAAAGCAAATCATAGCAGTAATGCCTATATTCAATATCATGGTGTCATTGATCCATCAAAAAAAGACGAAATTGAAAAAGCAGTCAATGAAGCAGTGGCTGCTGATTATCCTGTTGCGACAAAGTCAGCTAACTACGAGGAATTGGTTAAAGAATGTCCTGATTTAGCATCGACATTACCAAAAAATAAGCCTCTCCGTGCGATAAAAATCGGAGACTTCCCGGTGATGGCCGATGGAGGAGTACATGTTAAATCAACAAAAGAAATCGGTACTATAAAAATTACTGAAATCAAGAGTGAAAATGATACTTCGATAGTTTACTATCAACTATAGTCTTTGATTCTTAACCCGCACATAAATTCATAAAAAGGCCCGACAGCAAGGCCTGTGAAGAATGCGAACAGTAGTTCCTCAATTGGAATTCCTAATAATAGTATTCCTGATAAATTTTCAAGTAGCCAAAATCTAGAAACCGCTTGCGGATACATTTCCAAAATAATTAAAAAAGCCAAAAAATAAAAGATCCCAAAGAAAATCGCACTCAATAAAGCATCACGAAGAAGATCGTGACGATAAAATAAGACGATTAAAGACCACGAAGCAAGAATTACAATTAGGGCGTATACGGAATTAATATTGAATCCAAGATTAATAATTACCATCGATGGTAGTAAAATGAAAAAACTAATTACAGTTATCAATATCCAATGATGAATACGATTTCTAACACGTGAAAAATGTTTTCCTAGACATATTTCATAAAACGTAGCCGCAATTCCGGCAATAATAAAACCAAATAAAATATCTTCAATTCCACCGGTGTTAAAGGGTAACTGAAGCATTATTGGTGGTCGCCAATAGTCTCGAAAAGACAAAATTTCCGATACCGGCGCAAGAATTGCTCCAAAAATCCCGGTAACAATAATTTCGCGTCGAAGATCCTTTCTCCATAAAAAAAAGATTAGCCAGATAGGAAAAAAAGCAACAAGAGTTCCAATTAAGTATGCATTTTGATAGTTGAGCATAAAATAATAGTAACAATAAAACCGAGGGTCAACAAGATTTGATTTCTTCAGTAGTTTCAACTAAACTATTAGTTATCAAGTATATGTTTGCCTTATCAAATAAGACTGATTATGCTTTTCTATTTCTTGAATATTTAAGTCGTCAAGACGCTGCGGTTCCTTTGTCTAAATTTGTCAGTGATGAAGGGATTCCACGACGGTTTATGGCCCAAATCGCTTCAAAACTGGCTCAGGCTAATATTGTTACAAGTAAAGAAGGTATCAAAGGTGGTTATAAGTTGTTGAAACCACCGCAAAAAATTCCCATATATGATGTGATTCGTTTATTTGAAGGTGACTTGACAGTAGTTAAATGTAATAAAAAAGATTTTCGATGTCGCTATAAGATAATTTGCTGTCATGGTGATTTTTTTAAAAACAAACTTTCAAAAAAAATAATCAAATCTTTGCAGGGATTTACTTTAAAAGATGTAGTTGCTTAATAAAGCATAAACAATCCTAAAATCTATGTTGAAAATTTCAAATTTATCTGTATTTATCGACAAAAAAAAGGTTTTAGATCGCATAAATTACAATTTTGAAGAGAATAAAGTCTATTGTATTATGGGGCCAAACGGCTCAGGTAAGTCAACATTGGCAGCGGTTATAATGGGTCATCCGGCTTACTCACTGGGTAAATCTTCCAGAATTGAATTTGAAGGGAAAAATATTACTGATATTGCAACTTATAAAAGGGCAAATAAAGGTATTTTTTTAACATTTCAGACGCCAATGTCTTTATCTGGCGTGAATATTTTTCAACTTGCGCGTTTTGCCAAAAATAATAAATTAGATCCAAGATTAGCTCGACAAAAAATTGTTAGCGATGCTTCAAAATTGAAAATAAACGAAGAGCTTTTATCTCGTTCATTAAATGATAATTTTTCCGGTGGTGAGAAGAAAAAAATGGAAGTATTACAAGCATCAATGCTTAATCCAAAGTTTATCATCTTTGATGAGATAGATACTGGGGTGGATGTTGATTCAATGCGAACTATAGCTAAGTTCATTGACAATACTCTTAATAAAAAAGGAAAAACTATTGTTTTAATTACTCACTACAATCGTATCTTACGGTTTTTAAAACCGGATCGAGTACTGATTTTAGTTTCCGGTCGATTGGTAAAGATCGGTGATCACAAGCTTGCAGAAAGAATTGAAAAGGAAGGGTATGATAAGATAAACTCAAATGTCAAAATTCAAAACTCAAAAAAAATTAGTAAAAATTGAAACGTATTATTAAAACTTTGAAATATGTCAGATCCATTAAATTTTGATTATAAATACGGATTTTCTATGCCTGATCTTGCAGTATTTAAAGCTAAAAAAGGCCTGAGTAAACAAATTGTTTATCAAATATCCAAAATTAAAAATGAGCCGGAATGGATGACTGAAATGAGATTAAAAGCTTATGATATTTTTCTAGAAAAGAAATTGCCGACGTGGGGTGCGGATTTATCTAAAATTAATTTTGAAAACATGGTTTATTTTTCTAAATCAACGGATAAGGTTAAAACATCTTGGGAGGATTTGCCCGCTGAAATTAAAGAGACTTATGATCGTATTGGCGTGCCTCAAGCAGAAAAAAAATATTTAGCCGGAGTATCAGCACAGTATGACAGCGAGGTTATTTATAAAAGTGTTCAGAAAGAGTTAGATAAAATTGGAGTAATTTTTTGTGACATGGATACTGGACTATCTAAATATCCGGAGATTGTGAAAGAATATTTCGCGTCACTTATCCCAACCCATGATAATAAATTTGCAGCTCTTAATACTGCCTTTTGGTCAGGTGGATCTTTTGTCTACGTGCCTAAAGGAGTGCATGTCAAAATGCCACTTCAGGCGTATTTTCGAATTAATTCTGAAAGATTTGGACAGTTTGAACGTACTCTAATAATTGCCGAAGAAGGAAGTCAAGTACATTATATAGAGGGTTGTACTGCTCCGATCTATACGACAGATTCACTTCATGCCGCTGTCGTGGAAATTTTTGTCAAAAAGGGTGCACGTGTAAGATATACCACGGTTCAAAATTGGAGTAATAATGTTTACAATTTGGTGACAAAAAGAGCCAGAGCAGATGCTGATTCTATAATGGAATGGATTGATTGCAATATTGGTAGCCAGGTGACGATGAAATATCCAAGTGTGTATTTGATGGGTGAAGGAGCCAAAGGTGAAGTGCTGTCAATTGCCTATGCCGGTAAAAATCAGCATCAAGATGCCGGTGCAAAAATGTTTCATTTCGCACCTCGGACATCAAGTAGAATTGTCTCAAAATCAATCTCAAGAGCTGGCGGTAGGACGTCTTATCGGGGTTTAGTCCAAGTTATGCCCGGAGCAACAGACTCTTCAGTTTATGTCTCATGTGATGCACTTCTCATGGATGAAAAGAGCCGTTCTGATACCTATCCATATATGAAAATTAAAGAAAATAACGTTATGGTGCAACATGAAGCTACGGTTGAAAAAATAGGTGAAGAGAAGTTATTCTATTTAACCTCCCGCGGTATTGACAGGGTCGCTGCCGAAGGAATTCTGGTCAACGGCTTTATCGAACCGGTGACAAGAGAAATACCTTTGGAGTATTCAGTTGAATTAAATAGATTAATGCAATTAGAAATGAGTGGCAGTGTCGGTTGATGCAGAATTTATGAATTTTATTGATGTTTCTAAAGAAAAAAAAGAGAAGTACCAGGTTGATAAGCCTGGTAAACACATTTTTTTTATCAGTAATTATTCAGGAACGGTAAATATAGAGATAGACAGTGTTAATGCGGAAGTGTTTATTTATGGTGTCTATATTGGTCGTAACAATGACAACTTTAAACTAAATACAATTCAACATCATAAGTCAGGTAGCAATATCTCTGATCTTTTAGTTAAAGGTGTTTTTTTTGACCAGTCAAAATTTATTTATGAAGGCTTGATTAGAATCGACGAAAACGCCCAAAAATCCAACGCCTATCAGAAAAACCAAAATCTTATCATGTCACCATTGGTTTTTATTGATTCAAGACCTTTTTTGGAAATATTAGCCAATGATGTCCGTTGCACTCATGGATCGACCACCGGCAAATTAGACAGAGAACAATTATATTATTTGCAGACAAGAGGTTTGAGTGTTGACATTGCTCAAAAAGTATTGATTGACGGATTTATCAAGGACGTATTTGATCGAATGAGTCAACATGGTGTGAAGAACGACTTATATGTTAAATACAAAACAAATTAAAAAGGATTTTCCGATCTTTAAGAATAAACCCAATCTTGTTTATCTTGATTCGACAGCTACTGCGTTAAAACCACAATCGGTGATAGATAAGACAATTGAGTATTATAGTCAATACTGCGCAAATGTCACACGGGGCTTATATGATATATCACAAAAAGCTACAAGCGAGTTTGAAGAAACTCGGGAAGTTGTTGCAAAATTTATTAACGCCCCGTCAAACTCGGAAATTATTTTTACAAGATCAACCACCGAGGCGCTAAACTTACTCGCCTACTCGCTTGGTCGACAATTAATAACGTCGGGTGATGAGGTCGTCACTTCAATCATGGAGCATCATTCCAATTTTGTTCCGTGGCAACAACTAGCATTTGAAAAGAAAGCAAAGTTTAACATAATTGATATAACAGATGAAGGACACCTTATTGAATTAGACAATGTCGTCACTAAAAAGACAAAAATTTTGTCTTTAACCTACGTTTCTAATGTTTTGGGTACGATTAATCCGATAAAAGAAATTATAAAAGCGGCAAGAATAATTAATCCGAAGATCGTTATCATCATTGACGCTGCACAAGCTGTTCCTCATATTCCAGTTGACGTTCAAGATTTGGGAGCGGATTTTTTAGCATTCTCATCACATAAAATGTTGGGCCCAACGGGCGTGGGGGTATTATGGGGGAAACGTAAACTTCTTGATAATCTTCACCCATTTAACTATGGTGGAGAGATGATTGAGGAAGTGTATATCGAAAGATCAACATTTAAACTACCCCCTCATAAATTTGAAGCGGGCACTCCGGACATTGCCGGAGTGATAGCTTTTAAAGAAGCTATTAAATATCTGTCTCAAATTGGTATGAAAAAAGTGCAAGAACACGAAATCTCAATGACAAAATACACATTAAAAAGGTTAAATCAAGAATTTGGTGGGGAAATTAAAGTTTTAGGCCCAAAAAATGCATCAGATAAAGATGGCGTTATTACATTTACTCTTAATAAAATCCACGCCCATGATATTGCTGAGATATTAAATAATCATTATATTTGCATTCGAGCCGGACATCATTGTGCTATACCACTTCATTTTCGATTACAACTGAAAGCAACTTCACGAGCAAGTTTTTATATTTATAATGACGAGGATGATGTTGAGAAGTTGATTGAGGGATTGAAGAAAGTAAAAAAAATATTGAGTTAACTTTAATTGCTCGATTGTTCAATGGTTCGATTATTAGCAATCGAGTAATGGAGCAATTGAACAATGAATATTTATCAAGAACAAATATTAGATCACTATAAAAGACCACAAAATTACGGTCATCTTAAGAAAGCCGATCGGCAAATAGTATTAAACAATCCTCTCTGTGGTGATAAAATTTCAATGGACATCATCATAAAAAAGGGAAAAATCCAAGATGTAAGTTTCTTTGGGGAAACATGTGCCATTTCAACAGCTTCAGCCTCAATGTTAACCCAATATGTTAAAGGAAAAAAAATTACCGACTTGAAAAAATTGAGCAGTTCGTTTATTTTTAAATTATTAGGGATTGATTTAAGTCCCAGTCGAGTCAAATGCGCAGTGTTACCGTTAGAGGCATTACATAAATTAATAATTAATCAAAATTTTGTAGCAAAAGAAAAAACATAATTATGGATAATCTTAAAGATCCTGTTCAACCATCTGGGCCCGTGTCGTCAAAAAATTGGAAAATTCATGTTGATCGTGATTTATGTATTGGTGCAGCGACATGTATTGCTATAGCTCCTAAGACATTTTTACTCGATTCAGAAGCGAAGGCAGTAATATTGACGACCATTGATCAAGAAGACCAAAATACGATAATCGATGCTGCTAAGGGTTGTCCAACAGCTGCGATAATCATTACCGATGAAAGAAATGAAAGAGTCTTCCCGAAATGATTCTGCTATATTGCGGAATCATCCCGAGCGAATTCATATGGATGAATGAACAAGGGATCTAGATTCTTGTGTAAAAATATATTATGGATAAAAGACATTTGTGGAAAATTGGGGGTGAGGCTGGATTTGGGATTATGACGACAGGACAAATGTTTTCCAAAATTGCCACTCGTCATGGATACCAAATATTTGAGTATTTTGAATACCCATCACTGATCCGTGGTGGTCATAATACTGTAGAAATAATTGTTTCTTCTGATCCGGTTTCCAGCACTAAAAGCATAATTGATATTTTAGTATGTTTAAACAATCAAACCTACCAATTTCATAAGCACAGGTTATCCAAAAATTCACTGGTAGTATATGATAGCTCTGATTTCAATATTGATGAGGGCGATATACTAAAAATTGACTTGCCATTTAAACGTTTTCTTAAAGAAGAGGGAGCGCCACTAGTTATGATGAATAACATCGCCATGGGTGCATCGTTGGCTCTTATGGGTTGGGATTTGAAAATTCTGAATCAAATGATTACCAATCAGTTTCAAAAGAAAGGTGAGGATATCGTCAAGAAAAACGAAAAAATGGCACAACTGGGATTCGATTTTATTACAACAAAGTATAATGATAAGATTCTGACCTTACCGGAAACAGTGATCAAAGAACCACAATTGGTTCTTACTGGAAATGATGCGTTTGCTTTAGGATCTATTATTGCAGATTGTAGATTATATAGTGCATATCCGATGACACCATCATCTACAGTTTTGACAACGCTAGCTGATTATGCTGAAAAAGTCGGTATGGTGGTAAGACATGCGGAGGATGAAATATCGGTGATCAATACTGCTCTTGGAGCAGCTTTTGCAGGTTGCCGCGCAGCCGTTGGGACATCAGGCGGTGGATTTGCATTAATGGTTGAGTCAGTATCTTTAGCCGGTATAGCTGAAATACCGATCGTCATTTTCCTGAGCCAGCGGCCAGGACCGGCGACTGGTCTGCCAACATGGACAGAACAAGGAGACCTGTTATTCGCCATTCATAGTGGTCATGGTGAATTTCCCAAAATTGTTCTTGCACCCGGAGATGTTGATGAGATGTACGAATGCACTACACAAGCTTTTGATTTAGCAGATATTTATCAAACGCCGGTAATTATCCTATCAGACAAACTTTTATCAGAAAGTCATAAGTCAATTATGATGGGTAAGTTTAAATTATTCGCACAAAATTACAAAAAGCGTAGAGGAAAGATTATTAATCATTCAGCAGAAAAAAAATATCTTCGATATAAAATAACTGATGATGGAATATCAACAATGTTGATACCTGGATTTGAGGGAGTGTATTATCAGGCTAATTCATACGAACATGTCGAGGATGGACATACTACGGAAAACGCTCAAGATCGTACAGCTCAGGTAAAGAAAAGAAATAATAAAACTGCTACATATTTAAGGAATGATTTCAAGATGCCTAAAATTTATGGAGATATTAACAAGGCGTCGGTCGTTTTTGTCTCGTGGGGATCGAACAAGGGTGCAATCCTTGCAGCAATGGAAACATTGAACAATCGAGCAATTCTTTCAGCCTGTCTCCATTTTACTCATGTGTTTCCATTAGATAGTGAAAGAATAAAAACTCTTTTTTCTAATAACAAGCGATATATTTTAGTTGAAAATAACTCTCACGGACAGTTTGGTAAATTACTACGGCAAGAAACAGGAATTAACATAAAGGAGAAAATCTTAAAATTTGACGGTAGGCCAATATGGCCGGAGGAGATAATTGAGTATGTCAATCTTAAATGATTTTAACGGATACAATCCAACCTGGTGTCCGGGATGCGGCGATTGGGGGATTGGCGTTGCCATAAAATCTGCGTTAGCGCAACTAAACTTTACACCGTCAAAAGTAATGGTGGTATTTGGAATAGGATGTTCGGGTAATATGAATGATTTTCTAAACGCCTATGCAATACATGCTTTACATGGTCGTGCTATTCCAATGGCGATCGGAATGAAAATTGCGAAATCTAAAATGCCGGTACTTTGCATTGTAGGAGACGGAGATTGTTATGGAGAAGGTGGTAACCATTTTTTACATGTTTGCAGGGGAAATCACGATATCACTGTCATTGTTCATGACAACGGGGTCTATGGATTGACGACAGGTCAGGTGGCGCCGACAGCGCAGAAAGGCTTTAAATCTAAATCAACTCCAAATGGAATATTAGAAGTTCCAATAAATCCTTTGTCGCTTGCCATAACTCAAGGCGCGACGTTTGTTGCTCAATCATTCGCGGGTGATACGCCAAAGACAGTTGCTTTGATTAAAGAAGGGATAAGTCATAAAGGCTTTTCAGTAGTTAATATTCTTCAACCCTGTGTCACATTTAATAAAGTAAATACTTACGAATATTATCGCCAAAAAATCTATACACTCCCGGACACTTACGACACATCAAATCGTGAAGCGGCTATTGCTAAATCTATCGAACCGGAGAAAGAGAAATTTCCCATAGGAATTCTTTATAAGATCGAAAGAGCTACATTTACTGATCAGATAGGCTCAATTTCACAAGATAAAAGTCTACTTGAAAAAGACAGATTTGTTAATTATGATATTCTATTAGAAGACTTCCTCTAGCCGGTACAGGGTATAAGAAAAGAGAATGATTACCTATTGACAATTAGCAATCGGTGTGTTATACTGCTAATGACTATGAATTTATTAAGTGGAGCGTCAGAACAGTCTAAGTATCCCATTATTGCTGTTCGTGATGGCATTGTTTTTCCTTCAACAGAGAATGTACTTCTATTCGGTCGTGAAAAAAGCATCTTAGCGGTTAATGAAGGTTTAAATCATGGGGGAAAAATCGTTATTGTTATGCAAAAAAACCCCAATGTTAATAATCCAAAAAAGGAGGATCTTTATTCAGTCGGCGTCTTGGCAAATATCGAGAAAGTCTTAAAGGGGGAACGTGGCGAAATTAGCGCTCTAGTCAAGGGAATAGACAGAGTTAAAATTATTTCGTTCGATAAGCAAGATCCTTTTTTTGAAGGCTTTGTTAAGAAATTAGGTGAGGAAATCATCGAGACCGAAGAAATTAAAGCCTTAGTTAAACATATAACTAATGAATTGAAAAAAGCGGTCAACTTAGGAAAAAGCGTTGATTTTGTTTTTTTAATGAACATCATGAGTGGCGTTTCCACAAGAGATTTTTGTGATCAGATTGCAACCGTTCTCGATGTTAAGACCGATGCCAGACAAAAACTGCTTGAAGAATTGAATCTTAAAAAAAGACTTCAAAAAGAAGCGGAATTAATCAGTAATGAAGTTAAAGTTTTGGAACTGGAGAAAAGCATCTCTGTAAAAACGCAAGAAAAATTTGAAAAGGGAATGAAAGATGCTGTTTTAAGAGAAAAACTTAAAACAATAGAGAAAGAATTAGGAGATGAAACAAAAGAAGATCGGGAAATCAGAGAACTTCGTGAACAAATCAAAAAAGCAGGACTTTCGGAAGAAGGTGAAAAAAAAGCTCTTAAAGAACTTAAAAGATTAGCGCAGATGTCTCAATATAATCCGGAAAGTTCATATATAAGAACGTATCTTGAATGGTTAGTTGATTTACCATGGCATGTGACTTCTTCAACTGATGTTGATATAAAAAAAGCTGAGAAAATTTTAAACGCAGATCATTTTGGTCTTAAAAAAATTAAGGAACGAATCCTAGAATATTTAGCAGTAATGAAATTAAAGGAGATGGAGGAAAAAGCAGCTCGGAAAAAAAGCGCTGCGACTGATAATAAAAATAAACCCAAAGAAAAAGAAAAACAGCCTACGATACTTTGTTTTGTTGGACCGCCTGGTGTTGGAAAGACGTCTCTTGGTAGGTCTATCGCTCGAGCTCTAAATAGAAAATTTGTCAAAATGTCACTTGGAGGTATTCGAGATGAAGCCGAAATAAGAGGTCATAGGCGGACTTATGTTGGTGCTTTGCCAGGGAGAATCGTACAGGGTATAAAGCAGGCTGGTACAAGAAATCCTGTTTTTATGCTTGATGAAATTGATAAAATAGGACGTGATTACAGGGGAGATCCATCATCAGCACTGCTGGAAGCTTTAGATCCCGAACAAAATCACGCATTTTCAGATCATTACCTCGAAATAGATTTTGATTTATCAGATGTAATGTTTGTTACCACTGCTAATATTTTAGATACGATTCCTGATGCACTTCGAGATCGTCTGGAGATAATTCATTTTCCTGGTTATACCGAAGATGAAAAATTTCATATTGCTAAGAATTATTTGGTTACCAAACAACTTAAAGCTCATGGATTAAAAGATGCACAAATAAGCGTGACCGACAATGCTTTGAAATTAGTGGTGAGGAGATATACCAGAGAGGCGGGAGTGAGGGATTTGGAAAGACAGATAGCTCAAGTGTTTAGAAAAGTTGCTCGTAATATAATAGAAGAAGGAAAAAAATTTAAGACAATATCTTCTTCTGATTTAATTAAATTCTTAGGACCCTATAAATTCTCCTCTCAAATGATTGAACAGAAAAACACCATTGGTATTTCGACTGGATTAGCTTGGACGCAAGCAGGAGGAGATATCTTATTTATTGAGGTTGCTATTATGCCAGGAAAAGGTACGCTTACTCTCACTGGACATCTTGGCGATGTGATGAAAGAATCTTGTCAAGCGGCGTTGAGTTATATTAGATCTCGTTGGGATTCTTTTAACTTAAAATCAGATTTTTACGAAAAAAAGGAAATACACGTTCACGTACCTGAAGGAGCAGTTCCAAAAGATGGACCATCTGCCGGTATCGCAATTGCGACAGCGATGGTGTCGGCATTGACAAAGATTCCGGTTAACCGAGAAGTAGCCATGACAGGAGAAATCACATTGCGGGGAAGGGTTATGGAAATTGGAGGAGTAAAAGAGAAAGTTATCGCCGCACATAGGGCAGGAATAAAAAAAATAATATTATGCAAAGAAAATAAAAAAGATCTTGAAGATATACCCTCATATGTCTTGTCTGATCTCAAATTTGTTTATGTAAATCATATGGATCAAGTGATTAAGGAAGCGTTAGTATCTCCAATAAAGGAAGTTTCAAAAAATACCTCTTGACAATACTCTGTATTTTCTTTATAGTTTTCAGAACCTAAATTAATCTGTCGTTAATAATTTAAACAATATATACATGGAACAATCAAAAAATAATTTAATAGTAATTTTATTAGTTGCAGGTGCTTTCTTATTGGGAAATTTGTGGTTTAAAGTTAGCAATCTTGAAAAAAACCAAAAGACTACAACTTCAACCACTACTGAAAAGACTGATACAACAGCGCAGACTACAGATACTCAAGCTCAGAAAGAAGCTCCAACCGCTGCTCCGGTGGCATTAGATAGCATCAAGTCATTATTTAAGGAGGATCATATAAGTTTTGGTGGCAATAGCAAAAAATTGCTTTTTATAGAGATTAGTGATCCCAGTTGTCCATTTTGTCATGTAGCGGGAGGAAAAAATCCAGAACTTTCAGAACAAGTTGATGCGCGATTTAAATACAAAGAAAAAGGCGGAGATTATGTCCCACCGGTAACCGAAATGAAAAAATTAGTTGATGCAGGAAAAGCAGGATACGTCTGGATGTATGCCAATGGACATGGTAATGGTATATTGGCATCACAAGCTTTATATTGTGCAAATGAAAAAGATAAATTTTGGCCTGTTCATGATCTGTTAATGACAAATAAGGGATATGATTTACTTAATAATGAAGTGAAAAATGATAAAGCAAATAGCGGGAAATTAGCTGATTTTCTGTCTTCGGCAGTTGATAAAAAATTTCTTACCGATTGTTTGACAAGTGGTAAGTATGAAAAAAATCTTACACGAGATGAACAAGAAGCAACCAAACTTGGTTTCCAAGGAACGCCACACTTTTTTGTCAATGCAGTTCCGTTTGGTGGAGCACAGAACTTTACCACAATGCAACCTGAGGTTGATAAATATCTCTAAAGGGAAATTTTATCAATTTCCTGATTTAGTTGTGTTTTTTTGATAAAACCTGATTTAAATAACCCCCAAAAGATTAATGGAGTTATAGCTCTTGCAATCAATCCAAATGGCCATAGAATGGATTGAAGAAGCACAAAGACGATCACACTTATTGCTAAAGGTGCTAACCTGACCATAACGCCCAGTCTACTATTTAAATTCCCTGCAATATTTGTCAATAATTCTTCGATGACAGGACCAAGATCTATTTCTCCTGAATTGCTGACTAAAGCTTTTTGAATGGGAATTTGACTTGGGGCTACTCCAAGAAGCTCTTGAGTTTTGGCTTGATCGAAATTCTTCAAACTTTCTAATAAGACAAGGCGGATAGCGTCATCTCTGTCAATCGGGACCGACTTATTTTTTAACATAGGTTCAATTTGATTATTTATCTGTTGAGAAAGCTGTTTATTTATTATTGGTGTGACGGGCTTTATTATTAATCTGACAAATTGTGGTGTAAGTAGATGATTATTCGTTAATAAATCTTTGGTTTGAAAAAAAGCGATACAAGCCATCAGTAATATCAAAATGGTAAATCCACTTCTGGCAGACGAGATAAATATTTCATTTGGAGAAAATCGGATGAATAGTTCAGCCCGTTTAAAACATTGATGATAAATATAAGATAGAAAGAAATAATAAATAAAAAAAGAGGTCATTCCAAGGAAGAGTTCAGAATTGAAAAGAATTAAACAACCGGCAAAGATAGAAGCGCATAAAGCAAAGACAAGATTCATATGACTTCGATCAGAAAAATCTAGAAGAAAAACGACTATAGCAATAAAATAAGATATACAGACAGAGAGAATGATCATTGTCAGATTCAACTGAGACTTGCCATCAAAAAATCCAGGAATATCGATTAATGAAAGCGATAGTCCGAGCAGAGTGGTTAAGATGATTAACAAAAATAAAAGACCAATTTTCTTTTCTCTCATAGATAATTATCCAAGCGATTTTAAGCTTTTATTTTATTAAAGCATAATAAATGTTTTTTTTGAAGAAGAAATTCTACTTCTTAAGTATTTCCGTTTAACAGTTCTAGTGTAGCCTGACGATATGCCATCAATGTTGAAATATCCTCTATTTTAAATCCAGCATCTTTTTCTGGTGATGATCTCCAAATTCGAATACTACTGTCTCTTTCTGGAATAAGTTCGGTTCGTACCATATGATTGATTCCAGCAAAAGCATGTCCGGGATTATTCATAAAACCATCAACATCATAAGCCAATCCCCAACCAATTTCCGGAATTTCAGCTCCAATTTGACCATTGTTTCTTTTGGCCGTGTTATTTGTACCTAATAAGCGATCTCCTAGAGCATGTATAATATCATCATCTGAACTAGCACCAACGTCTACATCTTCTTTAGGTCTCCACATATGGTTAGGTAGATCTATTTGATCAGAAGAAATCTCACAAAAGTGATTATCTCTTTCAAATATCCATTTATCATCTTTTTTTACAATACGATACTGATACTTCACTTGCTTTCCTCGTATAATTGCATATCCAACGACTTTATCTCCATCTTTGATTGGGTCATTGCTACACCGAGTAAAAATAATTGCTCCATCTCCAAATTCTCTTACTGCGTCAGATAAAACATTAAAAAAAGATTGATCGGTAGTACTGTCCTCGGCTATATTTGCTCTAATACGATTTAATGTAGTTTGCTCGGGAGTGATAACCTGTGGATCGACAATAACATCTCGGCGTCGACCTTCAGTTAATCTAATTGTCGCCAATCCTCGATTTGCAACAATATTGCTTCTCATTTGATCATATTGTCCTAATTTTTCCAATAAGTCATCATCAGACAAGTCGGAAAATAGAGTTTGACCAGAAATTTTTTCTAATACGGACAGTTCTCGAGCTACTACAGCGGGAATATTGTCGACATCTTGCATATAATTTAATCGTTCTAACATACCACCGGTCGCTGCAAACATGAGCAGTCCCGCAACAAATCGTCTGTCTTGTTCTGATAACATACCCCAACTTATCCCATTTTCTTCGATAGTGGTTTGGTCTAATATTTGACTCATTTCTTTACCTCTTTCGGGAAATCTTTGACCTCCTTTTTCAACAATGACGCCATCTTCTTTATCCGGCATGCCCATAACATGATCAGTAGCACTGAGTCTTTTTATCATAGCTCTCGTTTTTGCAATGGACTCGGGAAAAAAAGATCTTTCACTCTCGTTTTGATATTGGTATGAATCACTTTGGGTCCAATTATGAACAAATCCTCTTAAATAATCTTCTATAGTAGGGGTTACCTCTAAATCGGGAATATTATATTGTGAATACCAATCGGGACATAAGGAAGTATCAAATCTATCTTGCCCGGAAATTAAAGATAGACCATAAAGAAGACTATTTATTTGAGGGCGTTTTTCGTGTATATCTACAATAACATTTTGTTCTGTCATCTCTATTTGTTATAATTTGTCGAATTATAACAATAAAATCATTACTTTTTAAAAGCTAATTCTTTTTGTTGTAGAATTTATGCTAATTCGTGAGGCAAAAGAAAAACAAGATTTTCTATCTTGTTTTTCGGTAATCAAAAAACTTCGACCAAATTTACATCAGTCCGCATTTTATAAACAAATTTCAGTTCAATCAAAACAAGGATACCGAATAATTTATATCCAAGATAAAAAAAAAGTAGTTGCAATGGCAGGATTTCGTAGTATGCAAAACTTAGCATGGGGCAAATTCATTTATATAGATGATCTGATAACACTTGATAAATATCGGTCTAAGGGTTATGGACAAAAACTGTTTGAGTGGATACTAAAACATGCAATAAAAAATGAATTCGATCAACTTCATCTTGATTCAGGAGTTATGCGCTACGGTGCTCATAGATTTTACCTACGAAATAAAATGATTATTTCTTCGCATCATTTTGCGTTGGATCTCAAAAAATAGTGCCGCCAGCGAGATTTGAACTCGCGGTCTTCTGGATGAGAACCAGATATCCTAGGCCACTAGACGATGGCGGCAATTCAATCACCATCAGTCGAGTTTGACTCGACGATGGCGGCAAACGGTTGACATTGTATTCAAAATATAGTATATTTTAGCATAATTAGAAAGACCCCGAATGGGGGTCAATTTTTTATGCTAAATAAAGTAATTTTAACCAAAGAAGGTTTCGAAAAATTAAATCAAGAGCTAGATGTCTTGAAAAATCAAAAAAGACCTCAAGCAGTAGAGACTTTAAAAAAGGCCCGTGAAATGGGTGATTTGTCAGAAAATAACGCCTATACCAGTGCTAAGGAAGAATTAGGATTTGTCGATAGTCGAATCTTAGAACTTGAAGACAAATTAAATAATGCTCAAATAATGGAAGAAAATAACAATTCTTCTCATGTTGTAATTGGTAGTATTGTCGATGTTTCGTCTGACAATCAAGTATTTACATATACTATTGTGAGTCAAGAAGAGTCAGATCTTCAACACAACAAGATTTCTAATAAATCTCCTTTAGGTATGTCACTTATGGGTAAAAAAAAGAATGATATTGTTGATGTAGTTACACCGATCAATGTCGATCGCTACAAAATAGTGAGTATTAAATAACCTGACTTTTCCCCAGAGATTTATTTAGAACCGAAAATGCTATGTCTGTTTGTTTGCTGTCGAGAACAATTGTAAATTCAGTATATGTAGAAACACTGTCGATGACATTAATGTTTTGCCATGCAAGTTGTTTTAATATCGCATAATGTACACCGGGAGTTTTGACGGTATTTTCGGGTAGCTTAATCGTGATTGAGGAAAGGTTCTTTAAAATCGACACAAGATCTTCTTCTTTAAAAATATTTCTAATATCATTTTCAATGATGGAACTGCCGAAAAGCGTCGTCTCAAATATTCCATGCGTTATAGTCAAGAATGTATTTTTGCTTTTTTCTATTTTCTTTAATAATTTAGCATGTTTATAAACTAAGGTGTCAGAATTCGTAAAAGTATATTCAATCAAATTAGATCGTACGGTAATGTCACCAAGCTGACGCAACGTTTGTGAGAGATTCGATCTATCTTTTGACATGTTTATATTCTGCCGTTTTAGAGCCATGATTATGGCTCCAAGTTTTATTTTCTTAAACAATTCAGATTCAATATATGGTTTGATATATCGTGCCAATGAAGATAGATTAATAAGTCGTTTTTCCAATGCTTCTTCAATGTAGGGCGTCGTTTGAATATATCGATTGACTATCTGTGATATGGTTAACATGTTAATAATTTAACATTTTATATAAAAAAAGTCAAGTTTATATATAAATTTGACAAATAATGATAACATCAATAAAATACTGCTAATTTAGAAGTTTTTATAAAACGCATGTCAACAAATTGCCCTATTTGTGATGCTAACCTGGAAATTCAGGACAATATTGAAGCAAGCGAAGTTATTTCTTGTTCGGACTGCAATAACCAACTGGTTGTCGCTGAAAAAAAAGAAGATAGAGTGATCCTTGAAGAAGCGCCGGAGGTAGAAGAGGACTGGGGAGAGTAAGGATATGGTTATTGGTTTATTACATACAACAATTAGGACTGATGAGAAATTGCTGATTGAAGCTGCGAAAAAAAGAAACGTTAAAATGATGCTGATTGATGTTCGAGAATCAGCTTTTTTACCGTCCATTCTTTACAATTTCGATGTGGTTTTGGAGCGCTGCGTATCAACAACCAAAGGTAATTATGCTATTTCATTTTTTGAGTCCCTAAACATACCGGTGGTTAACTCATCACGAGTTGCAGCTATATGCGAAGATAAATTTTTAACATCTCTAGCACTTTATAAAAATAAAGTTAAAGAGCCACAATTTGCTATGGTTTTTAATATTGATCAGGCTGTCATTACGATTGAAAAGATGGGTGGTTATCCTGTAGTTATAAAACCAACAAAAGGATCATGGGGACGACTGTTGGCAAAAGTAAATGATAGCGATGCCTTGGAAACAATTTTAGAACACAAAACAGTTTTAGGCTCACCACAGCATAAAGCATTTTATATTCAGCAATACATTGATAAAGCAGGTGTTGATATTAGAGCATTTGTAATTGATGGTGTGGTTATCTCGGCCATTTCACGTCGAAGTGATCACTGGATTACTAACACAGCACGGGGAGGTAGTGTTGAAAACTATCATGTAACGCAATCACTTCAAGATATTTGTAAATCTGCAAGCTATGCCGTAGGTGGAGGAGTATTAGCTATTGATTTAATGGAGACAGATAGTGGTTATTTAGTCAATGAAATCAACCACACTATGGAATTTAAAAATAGTGAAATTCCAACGGGAGTTAGTATTTCTGGTGCTATTATCGATTATTGTTTAAAAATTATAAATAAAAAATGTTAGTAACCAGTTTTTTGAGGAACCATCTGTTTGAGTCCCGACATTTCAATAGGGACGAGTTTGGTACCGGAAAAAAATTGGTTACTAACTTAAAACATGAGAAATAAAATTAGCGTTTCTATTCTAGGCGGGTCAGGGTATGCGGGTGGTGAATTGCTTCGGATTTTATTACAACATCCTAATGTTGAAGTATCCCAAGTAACATCTCGTAAGTTTGAAGGACAATTCGTCACGGTAGTACACCCTAATTTGAGAAAACGAACATCACTTTCCTTTATTGGTCCTGAAAAACTTGAGCGTTGTGATTTATTATTCGTGGCGCTACCTAATGGAGAATCAATGAATCAGGTGATGCAACTGATTAATAAAGCTAAAAAAATAATTGATCTCGGTGCTGATTTTAGATTACACAATAAATCAATTTTTGAAGAATGGTATAAACAACAACATATTAGTCCTCATCTATTAACGAAATTTGTCTATGGAATTTGTGAACTCCATCGATCAGAAATTAAAAAATCCCGATTCGTAGCTTGTGCGGGCTGTGAAGCAACTGTGTCCATTCTAGCCCTTTATCCATTGATTAAACATAATTTGATAGAAAGCAAGATTATAATCGACGCCAAAATGTCTAGTTCTCAAGCAGGGGTTTCTCCTACTCTTTCTTCTCATCATCCGGAGCGTGCTGGTGCAGTGCGTTCGTACATGCCGACCGGACACCGTCATGCTGCTGAGATAATCCAGGAATTATCAATTAATGGTTTTATACCTGATATCGCAATTTCAGCTACGGCAATTGATATGGTTAGGGGACTTTTAGTGACTTGTCATGTGAGTCCCAAACGGAATATCACGGAAAAAAATATTTGGTCTTCTTATCGTGAAGTATATAGAAACGAGCCATTTATCCGTATTGTGAAAGAAAAACGAGGTTTATATCGTTACCCCGAGCCAAAAATTCTTCAAGGCACAAACTATTGTGATATTGGATTTGAAATGGATAGTAGGTCAAACAGGCTTGTAATTATTGCAGCTATAGACAATTTAGTTAAAGGCACTGCAGGACAAGCAGTCCAAGCAATGAACGTGATGTATGGTTATGAAGAAATCACTGCTTTAGAATTTACCGGTCTTCATCCCATCTAAGTAATATGTTTAAAGGAATTATTGATACAACGCTCCGGGATGGTCAACAGTCGCCTCTTCTTTTTGATAGCTACAAATATAGTTTTAGTTTAAGTGATAAGCAAAAACTACTTTTTGGACTACTAAATTTGGGTGTTAAATATATTGAATTTTTTTCTCCGGTTGTTTCAAATCACGAAAAAAAAGAATTTATTGAAATCAAAAAAAATATTAAAGCGATTGATAAAAGGACGAAACTGTTAGCACATTGTCGATGTAATTTAAATGATATAAACGAGGCAATAACGGTAGGTTTTGACGGATTAAATTTATATTTAAACGGCACAAAAGACGCAAGACTCCATAGTTACAACAAAAATTTATCGACGCTAAAAGCAGATATCAAAAAAATCATTACGGAAATCAGATCAAAATATCCTGGTCTATATCTTCGTTTCAGTATAGAAGACGCCTTTAGAACAAAAAAACAAGACTTATATTCAATTTTTGATGAAATATATGGATTTGTGAATACTTTAGGTATTCCAGATACCGTCGGGATTGCTTCGCCGGATATTGTCAAAGTTTTGGTTTCTGATTTAACGCATCGCTATCCACATGTTGATTTGGAATGTCATTTCCATAATGATAGGGGACTTGCGCTAATAAATACAATCATTGCCATAGAATCGGGCGTTTCATATGCTGATACGTCAATTTGGGGGTTAGCAGAGCGGTCAGGGATTGCATCGACCACAGGCGTCCTGTTTAATTTATTTCAAACTGATAAAAATTTGGTTAAGGATTACAATTTAGCCCTTTGTTATCCTTTAAACGTCTTAATGGGTTCAATATTGCACATGCAGGTTCCCTATAATGAACCCGTATCAATCACTAATAGAACGCATATTGCCGGCGTTCATCATAAAGCTGTTTTAAATTCGACAACAATTTATGAAGCTCATCACTTGGAGCGATTCGGTGTGACCAAAAACCAATTACTTCTTGGTCCTTTGACCGGCTGGAATTTAATTTACTACTATCTAAAAGAATTTGAATTCTTTGATATTTCTCAAGAACAAGCCAAAAGAATTGCGTTGGAGTTTAAGAACCAGGCAAAAAAACTAAATGAGAGATTTCGACCCGAGATATTGCTGATCAATATTGCTAATCAATATCAATTAAAAAAAATTAACATTAAAAATCAGTATCTAGAGAGAAGATTAGAGAACTTGTCGTAAATATGGCTCAAACAATCGCCGAGAAAATATTTTCTGAACATGTAGGTAAAACAGTCTTTGCTGGTGACTATGTCATCGCTGATCTTGATTTAATCATGGCTCATGATACGACATGTGCTTGGGCTATTGAGCCTTTTTATAAAATTGCCAAAAAAGTATTTGACAAATCAAAAATTTTTATTCCGTTCGATCATGCCTTCCCGGCCCCAAATGTGAAAATGGCAAGTCTTCAAGCCAAAATCCGAAAATTTGCAGATCAGCAAGGGGTGCCAATCACGATCGATGGCGTTTGTCATCAGATCATGTCGGAGCGGTTCATATACCCGGGAGATCTTATTTTAGGCGCCGACTCACACAGTCCGACAGGTGGTGGTCTTGGCGGCCTGACCATTGGCGTTGGTTCAACAGATGCGGCAATTGCAATGGCGTCAGGCAAATGCTGGTTTCAGGTCCCAAAGACAATTCGAATTGAGATAACAGGTAAGTTACCTAAGGGAGTATTTTCAAAAGATGTAGTCTTACAGGTTGCAAAACAAATCGGACCAGATGGTGGAAATTATCGAGTACTTGAATATGGTGGAGATACAATAAGAAATTTTGATGTACCTGCACGGTTAACATTGACCAATATGTCTGCGGAAATGGGAGCAAAAGCGGCGATTGTTGAACCCGACAAGAAAACTGCTGAATATCTAAAAGACAATATGCGCGGCAGGAAATTCGATGAAGACGTGCTTAAAAGCGATCCTGATTGCAGATACGAAAAAACGCTTCATTTTAATGTTTCAGAACTGTCACCACAAATTGCCAAGCCGCCCGACATTGATAGAGTTGTAAAAGTTTCAGAATTAGAGAAAAAAAAGATCAATGTTGATCAAGTGTTTATTGGCTCATGTACAAATTGTAGGATTGAAGACTTGGATGTCGTCAGTAATTTATGGAGAAATCGCAAACTTAATAAAAAAGTAAGAACAATAATTACACCGGCATCAAAAAAGGTAATGATGCAGGCGCTGTCAAAAGGGTATGTTGATTTTTTTATGAAACTCGGAGCCATTATATTAAATCCCGGATGCGGTCCGTGTTTGGGCCGTCATGGTGGTGTATTAGCTGATAATGAAGTATGCGTATCGACAAGCAACAGAAATTTTACCGGAAGAATGGGTAGTCCCAAGGCGAAGATCTACCTGGCCAGTCCGGCAACAGCTGCGGCATCAGCCATAACAGGATATATAACTGACCCGAGACAATTTATAAGTTAAATCAATTTTTATGGATAGAATATGTCTGTTCGCAAATGCATCAAGCTCATCAAACTACATAATGAACCCGAGAGCTTTACCTCGCGTGACATTTGCTCACATCCATATTCTTCACCATATTTAATTTTATTGTTAGAACATGAACTGGATATTTGGAGATAACATAAATACTGATTTGATTACACCAGGTAGGTATAATATCACGACTGATCCTTATGAGTTGGCGAGTATTGTTTTCATTGAACATCGACCTGATTTTAGAAATAAAGTAAAAAAAGGAGATTTTGTTTTAGCCGGTCAGAATTTTGGCTGTGGTTCATCTCGAGAGACTGCAGTCATCGCCCTAAAATATTGCGGAATTGAAGCTGTTTTGGCCAAGTCATTCGCACGAATATACTACAGAAATTGTATGAATATTGGACTTTTAGCAATCCAGGTTGATACGAGTAAAATTTCACAAAAAGATAATCTGGAGCTTGATTTAAAGAATCTAAATCTAATTAATAGGTCAAAAAAAACCAAACAAGATTTGATCATTCCCCCAATGATGATGACTCTATATCAGAGTAACGGAATTATCTCTTACATCAGGAAAAATGGACTGAATAGTTTATCAAAATTAGTGGATAGTATCAATATATGAAACTTATTAAACTTTGTGCCATAGGAGGTGATGGTATAGGACCCGATGTATTAGAATCGGGACTTAAAGTTTTAAAAAAATTAGTACCGGAAATTGAAATAAAATTTGAAATAGCTGGGTATGGAGCATATCAAAAACATGGTAGATCACTACCAGATCATACGCTTCAAACCTGCCGTAATTCTGATGTCATTCTTTTTGGCGCAGTGACCACCCCTCCTCTAATCAAAAATTATCAAAGCCCAATAATCCGAATAAGACAAGAATTGAATTTATATGCCAATGTCAGGCCTTTTTTTTCATTACCGATAAAGGACACCTGTCGTGATATTGATTTATTAATAATTCGTGAAAATACTCAAGGACTATATAGCGGTATTGAAAAGAAAATTGATGGTGGTTTTTCTGCAGAAAGGATTATTACTAAAAAAGCATCCGAGAGAATTCTTTCTTTTGCATTCTCATATGCACAAAAAAGAAGAAAAAAAGTAACAGTGATACATAAAGCCAATATACTGAGGTTAACTGATGGACTTTTTTTGTCATTAGCAAAAAAAATGGCCAAAAAATATCCTCAGGTTGAATGCAATGACATGTTGGTCGATACCTGTGCTTTTCAACTCATCAAAAACCCTCAATCTTTTGATGTCATTGTTACTACCAATATGTTTGGCGATATTTTATCTGATGAAGTTGCAGGACTTATTGGTGGACTTGGTGTTTGCGCATCGGCAAATATAGGTCCCCATAATGCTCTTTTTGAGCCAGTGCATGGATCTGCTCCGAAATATGCAGGTCAGGATAAGGTTAATCCGATGGCAATGTTATTTGCAGTTTGCATGATGCTTGATTATTTGTCGTTGCGTCAAGAAGCAGATTTGTTGAGAAAAACAACTATTACAGCTATAAAAAAAGGAAATGTTACCTATGACCTTGGAGGAAAGTATAAAACATCAGAAGTAGTTAATTATATTATGAATAATATCAAATAATTAATGACTAGTCAGAAATTTTTAATAAAGGTTGGTGGAGGAGAAAAAATTAATTGGCATTATATTGCCAAAGATTTAGTTGGGATTACTAAAAAAGCAAAAATAGTGATGGTCCATGGAGCTAATGCAATAAGAGACGAAATTGCTAAAAAAATGGGAGTACCTACGAGGATTATTACTTCACCTTCGGGTGTATCAAGTGTATATACAGACAGCCTAGCACTCGATATTTTTTTGATGAGTTATGCAGGATTAGCCAACAAACGTATTGTTTCATTAATGCAAAAATCAGGTCTGAATGCAGTTGGTTTATCTGGTGTCGATGGTAGATTATGGCAAGCTAAGAGAAAGCAGCATACGTTTTCGGTTGAGAATGGAAAAACAAAACTAATTAAAAATAACCTTACAGGTCGAGTTGAAGAAATTAATGTGAAATTGATAAATACTCTTTTAAAAAATTATTTTTTACCCGTTATTTGTCCTCCGGCTATTGACGAAGATAGTCAAATAGTTAATATCGATGGCGATATCGCTGCAGTAAGAACTGCTGCAGCTCTCGGTATTAAAAAAATTGTTTTTTTGTTCGAAAGTCCGGGTTTGCTTAGACTATATCCAGATGAAAAGTCCTTAATAAATAAAGTGGAGAAAGATAATATTGATAAGTATTTACCCATGGTTGTAGGCAGAATGAAAAAGAAAATATTAGCCGTGGAGAAAGCATTCGATTTAGGAATGCAAACCGTTTATTTTGGTGATGGTCGCTATGAAAATCCGATTACAAATATTTTGGCGGGAAAAGGTACGATTATTAGTTAAAAGATTTTCTATTTATGAAAAATTACTTATTTTTGGAAAAACAAGTATTGCTTCCTCTTTATCCACAGCGAGGACTGGTTTTAGTACGTGGACAAGGCGTTCATCTTTATGATATAAACAACAAAGAATATCTTGATATGATGAGTAACTACGGCGTTAACATCTTCGGACACACAAATCAATTTATTTTAAACGCAATTTCATATCAGCTTAAAAAAATCACGAATCTACATGGAAGTTTTACATCAAGTATGCGTGTTGAGGCTGCTGACAGATTAATCAAAATGTGCAAATTGCCAGAGTATCAGATATATTTTTCCAATTCAGGTACAGAGGCAATGGAAGCGGCTTTAAAATTTGCTGTTTTGACAACCGGAAAAAAGAAATTCATTGTAATGAAAAATAATTATCACGGTAAGACGTTGGGGGCACTATCGACTATGGTTGGATCTAAATATCAAAAACCCTTTTTACCTCTTCTTTGGGATATGGTTGAGACAGAATTTGGTGACATCAAGGATTTAACAAAAAAAATTTCCTCTGAATTTGCTGCAGTAGTTTTAGAACCGATACAAGGAGAAGGGGGAATTCATGTACCCAGCGGTGATTATTTAAGAGATGTTCAACGTCTATGTCAAAGTTGCAATGTACTCATGATTGTAGATGAAATTCAAACTGGAGCTGGTAGAACCGGTGAATTTCTATGCAGTAGTTATAGTCGGATTGAACCCGATATCATTGCTTTGGGAAAGGGAATTGGTGGAGGTTTGCCGGTTGGGGTAACTTTAGTAAGTAGACAAGTTTCACAAAAAATAATTCGGGGAATTCATAGTTCGACTTTTGGAGGAAATCCATTGACCTGTGCCGGTATTTGCGCAAGTCTTGAATATATGATCGAAAACGATATTTTTTCACATGTCAAAAAAATCGGTGATTACTTTATTAACCAACTTATGAGTATTAAATCACCCCATATTAAACAGGTTAGAGGTAAGGGTCTAATGATTGGCGTTGAATTGGATCAACCTGTTACTCCAGTTTTAAAATTCATGCAGGATAACGGAATATTAGTAATACCAGGAGGAGATATGGTGGTTCGGTTCTTGCCACCATATATTATCGAGAAAAAACATGTTGACAAGACAATTAATGTTTTTAACAAGGCTTTAAAATCGTTAATTGTTACCAGTAATATCAAATCCGCTTGATTACATACATCCAGCGTCATTCCCGCGAAGGCGGGAATCTATTAGATAGTTTCCGCATCAAGTGCGGAATGACAAGGTGATTAACCGGATTTAATATAACAGTGTAGTTCACTAAAAATATATGTGTAGATTTTTAATGGTTAGATCAAAAAAACCAATTAAACTAGTGGAACTTCTTAGTGATTTTGCTTTTATGTGTAAAAAAAGTGTTGAATGGCAGGGAGATGGTTGGGGGATTAGTTGGAGGGTTGATAATGGAGGATGGCGGATGGAAAAATCATTAAAACCAATTTGGGACGATGTTAATATATTTGACGGAATTCCAGAATCCAATATTATTGTTGTTCATGCACGCGGAGCATCATTTCCAAAGCACAAAAACAATATTAATTATAATCAACCATATATTGATAGTGATATGTGTTTTGTTTTTAATGGTGAGCTTTATGGAGTCAGACTTTATGCAGAAGGACAAATAGGATCGCAAAAAATTTTTTCATTAATTAAAAAAAATTTAGATAAAAATAGTCCAATAAATACATTAAAAAAATTAAGAAACATGTTGATAAATAATTCATCAGGAATTTTAGGCTGTAACATCGGGCTTGTCATAAATGATAAATTTTATGCTTCTTGTTTTTACAGTAAAAATAAGGAATATTATACCCTCAGATATTTTTCCGATGATTCAGTTACTATCGTCTGTTCAGAAAAAATAAATAAATTCCTCTGGCGGAGTATGAAAAAAGGAGATATAATCCAAATATGATCTGGGTCGATAGGATGGTTGAAGAAATAAAAAAAAGAAATCTAGCAGTAGAATGGATAGATGATATGAAGACTCCTTCAGGCAGAATTCATGTTGGTTCACTTCTTGGTGTTGTTTATCATGATCTTATTTATAAGGCATTAATTGAAAAAGGTATTAATGCAAGTTTCAGTTATGTATTTGAAGATCATGATCCGATGGATGGTATGCCGCCATTTTTAGACGCCAAAAAATGGGGAAAATATATGGGTATGCAGTTGTATAAAATACCATCCCCGGAAAAAGGTTATAAAAACTTTGGGCAATATTTTGCTCTGGAATTCAAACATGTTTTTGAAAAAATTAACTGTCACCCACAAATAATTTGGGCATCGGACTTGTATCTTTCCGGGAAGATGAATGATGCTGTAACAACGGCTTTGAATAATGCATCTACGATTAGAGAAATTTATCTGCGACATACCAAAAGAAAGCTAGCCGATGATTGGTATCCTTTTAATGTTGTTTGTGAAAAATGCCAGAAGATTGGTACGACGAGAGTATTTAATTGGGATGGTGTACTGGTTCACTATCGATGTATGAAAGATTTGGTTTCTTGGGCTGTTGGATGTGGTTATGAAGGTAAAACTTCGCCATATGACGGGCGGGGGAAAATGCCATGGAAGGTCGAATGGCCAGCTAAGTGGAAAGTCATTGGCGTCACTGTTGAAGGCGCCGGTAAAGATCACATGTCTAAGGGGGGTTCACATGATATTTCATCAGACATATCTCAACAAGTGTTTAAGTATTCTGTGCCATACTCTTTTATTTATGAATGGTTTACGATTGGTGGAAAAAAAATGTCATCATCTAAAGGAGTCGGATCATCAGCAAAAGAAGTTTCAAAGATACTACCACCAGAGCTTTTACGTTTTTTAATTGTTCGAACTCCAGTTGAATCTCATCTGGATTTTAATCCCTATGGGGACACAATTTTGAATTTATTTGATGAATATGACAGATGCATGAATGCATATTTTGCAAAAAAGGAAAATAAAATTCCCGAGGGAAAGGAAGGTGAAGTATTATTGGATTTTGCTAGGATTATTGAGCTGTCTGCTGTATCTTCATTGCCAAAAAAAAGAGTAATCTTACCAAGATTTAGAACTGTTGTTAATTTGATAAAAAATGCCATAGGGATGGGTAATGACCTGTTTGTTCAAATATATAATGTTTACGAAAGGCAAAAAGGAGATAAATTGTCAACTGAAGAAAAAGAAATATTAGATAAGAGAATAAAATACGCCAAAATATATTTAGAAAAATATGCGACACAATCATCGGGCGATTTAAAAATCGCCCCTACTGCAACATTATCTATGGTGCAAACGCAATTTTTGCAACAATTATCAGAAAAATTATCTGATAAATTAAAAACCAAAGATGAAATTCAAAATATTATCTTTGATATCCTCAAAAAAAATAATTTGTCTCCGCGCGAAATTTTTAAACCTTTTTATCAAATATTAAACGGCAGAGATTTTGGTCCAAAAGCAGGAGAGTTAATATTGGAGATGGGGATAGGGGAGGCTAAAAGAAAGTTAATTGGCGCCTTAAATAACAAGAGTAATTCAAAATCAAATATTAAATTTGAATTTTCAAATCTTAATGATTCTTCAGTATTCAGTATTGATCAATCAGTCAGTGAAAAGTTTCCGTCGATTTGTATTGGTATCGCAATAATTAAAAACGTAAAGATCGAAAAGACAAATGAAAAATTAATGGCGGACATTAATAATTTTGTGGGTGAACAAAAAAACTTAACAAATGGAATCATCGGATCCTATCATGAAATACAAAGTTATCGGAAGTTATATAAGGCAACTGGAATCGATTGGCATTCACGTCGGCCATCACCGGAAGCATTGTTACGACGAATAGCGTTAAATAAAGGAATTTATAGTGTTAACAATTGCGTGGATGCATACAATCTTGTAGTTATGAAATACCGAGTATCCTCTGGAGCATTTGATTTGAATAATATTAAATTACCAACGAAATTAAGATTAGCAACAGGAAACGAAAAAATTTTATTATTGGGTGATAAAGAAGGAATTAATTATAAACAAGGGGAGATTGCCTATTTCGATCAAATCGGTGGATATAATATTGATTTTAATTATCGGGATAGCCAAAGAACTGCAGTAACAAATGAGACGAGAGATTTATTAATAAATGTTGATGGGATTTTTGATATTACCCGTGGGCAGGTAGAGAAAACATTAAAAGAAACTATTGAAACTATAATTAAATACTGTGGGGGGAAGGTGGAGGTGGTTGGGATAGTTGAGGCCTAATAATATATTTTTTCTAATGTCATTCTGGTAAGCCGAAGGCGCATCCAGAATCATAAATTACTGATGAAAAAAGGTTTTGTCTACATCTTGGCAAATAATCGACCAACTTTATATACTGGGGTAACAAATAATATCGCAAAGCGCGTTTTTGAACATAAATCTGGAAGAGGATCAATGTTTACAAAACGATACGCGATTCACAAATTAGTATACTATAAATATTTAGAAGATATTAAGAGTGCAATTATTAGAGAAAAACAAATAAAGGATCTGAATCGCAACGAAAAAATTAACTTAATTAAATTAATGAATCCGTCTTTTAAAGATTTGTTCGTAGAGGTGAGAGATAAATTTCGATAGACATCGATTCTGGAGTCTACCGCCTTCGGCGGGATCCCCAGAATGACTGATGTTTGTCATGCTGACTTGTCCAGTATCGGAAAGGTATGATTTTAATGTTGTTGATTCTGGACGCGTCCCGCGTCAAATGCGGGACTTGCCAGAACGACGGTTTAAATGTTCATGAAAATCCTAATCGGGACGACAAATAAAGGAAAACAACAGGATTACAAAAAAATTCTTTCTGCGAAAATTAAATCACCGATTTCAGTTATTTTTCCTCAGGATTTAGATATTGAAAAATCTCCAGTCGAAAACGGCTCGACTTTTGTCGAAAATTCATTAATTAAAGCAAAATATTATTTTGAAAAATCCGGTTTGCCGACAATTGCCGATGATGGTGGTATTGAAATTCCGATACTAAATAACGAGCCAGGTGTATTGTCGCGTCGGTGGCCCGGGCATGAAGCAACAGATGATGAACTAATTAAATTTACAATACAGAATTTGAAAGAATATCCTAATAGAGAACAAAGACGGGCTTTGTTAACTGTCTGGATTACATATTACGATGGTAAAGACACCATTGTTGAAAATGAATCAATCGATGGTTATATATCCAATCAAATTAATATAAACTATATCAAAGGATATCCATATCGAGCATTATTTATTGTTAATGGTGTTGATAAATATTATGATGAGCTAAGCGATAAGGAACATGCCATTTATAATCATAGAAGAAAAGCCCTTATTAGATTGTGGAAGAAAATTCATTTGAAGTATAATATTTGATATGTTATCAATCGATTTTATACGTCAAAACAAAGAAAAGGTACTGACATCGGCAAAAAATAAGAATTTTGGCGATATCAATTTAGATAAAATATTATCTTTGGATGATAAACGACATGAGGTAATTATACGCATTCAAAAGATAAGAGAAGAAAGAAATAAACTAGCAGGTCAGAAGCTAAATGATAAATTAAGAGATACGGGCCGGCGTCTTAAAGAAGATTTAAAAAAATTAGAGGTTGAATTAGAATCTATTGAAAATAAGCTAAAACCTTTGAGTTTAGAAATTCCAAATATCGCGCTACACGATGTTAAGGCTGGAAAAGACGAGAGTGAAAATGATGTAATCAAGACCGTAGGTGATAAAACTGCGTTTAAATTTGCTCCAAAAGATCATCTTGAGCTTGGTGAAAAACTTGATATTATTGACGTTCGACGTACTGCTAAAGTATCAGGATCACGATTTGGCTATTTAAAAAATCAGGGAGTTTTACTTGAATTTGCTCTTATTGAGCTAGCATTAAAAGAACTTATTACAGAAAGTTTTATTCCCATAATTCCACCAACTCTTGTAAAAAAAAGAATCACCGAGGGTTTGGGATATTGGCAAGCCGGTGGTAATAATGATTATTATGTAGTTAAGGAACCGGATATCGATGATGGTCTTATGTATCTTGTTGGTACAGCTGAACATTCTATAGTCCCATTTCACGCTGACGAAATACTGGATGCAAAATCACTACCTCTTCGTTATGCTGCTTTTTCAACATGTTTTAGAAGAGAAGCAGGCTCATATGGCAAGGATACACGAGGGATATTTAGAGTTCATCAGTTTGATAAAATAGAAATGGTATCATTTACGACTCCGGAAAAGGGTGATGAAGAACATGATTTTTTACTCTCAATGGAAGAACGACTCTTTCAAAAGCTTGAAATACCCTACCAGGTGATAAAAATGTGTACGGGTGATTTGGGTTTTCCGACTGCTAGGAAATATGACATTGAGGCTTGGATACCTTCACAAAATAAATATCGTGAAGTTACTTCAGCTTCAACAACAACTGATTTTCAAGCAAGAAGATTAAATATCAAATTTAAAGATGGTAACAAAAAAGAATTCGCATATATTTTAAACGGAACAGCTTTTGCAATTGGACGGACCTTAATTGCGATTCTGGAAAATCATCAACAATTGGATGGCTCAGTTAAAATTCCAAAAGTACTGCAACCCTACTGCGGATTTGATAAAATAGAACACATTTGAGTTTTAAGTACCACTAATATGCTAAACATTTTTTCTAAATTTCTCGATTTTAATCAACGCGAGGTTAACAAACTAAAAATAAAGGTTGATGAAATAAACAAATTTGAAGATAAAGTTAGAAATCTCAAAACTGAAGATTTTAAAGTACAGACAGATAAACTGCGTCATCAGATAAGAAGCGGTGAAAAAACCATTGATGAAATCATGTCTTATGGTTTTGCCCTCGTTCGCGAAATGTCGCGACGTACTTTAGGCGAACGTCATTATGATGTCCAAATGATGGCAGCAGTAGCACTTCATGAAGGAAAAGTTGCCGAACAGCGTACTGGAGAAGGTAAAACTCTTTCAGCCACAGCACCCCTTTATCTTAATGCTTTGTCAGGGAAAGGTGCTCATCTGGTGACGGTGAATGATTATTTAGCACGTCGTGACACAGGCTGGATGGGGCAAATTTTCCATTCTTTAGGAATGACAATATCAGCGCTAATATCGGATAAATCATATATTTATGATCCGGAGTTTATCGATTCAGATGCTTATGATTGGCGACTACGACATCTTCGTCAAATATCGAGAAAAGAAGCCTATGAATGCGATATAACTTATGGTATAAATTCAGAATTTGGTTTTGATTATCTACGGGATAACATGAATTATGATGTCCCCGGGTTAGTTCAGCGTGATTTTAACTATGCAATTATTGACGAAGTTGATTCGGTACTAATCGATGAAGCCAGAACGCCTCATATAATCTCAGCTCCTTATGATGAGGATACTTCGAAATACTATAAAATTGCCCAGTTGGTTAAACGCTTGAATGGTCAAAATGACTACATCATCGATGAAAAATCAAGGACGGCTCATTTGACTGAAAGTGGAGTTAAAAACGTCGAAGGCATGCTCGGGGTAAGTAATGTTTATGAAAAAGATTTTGACACAGTATTTCATATTGAGGCTGCTCTGAAAGCAGAAACTCTGTTTAAAAAAGATAAGGATTATATAGTCAAGGATAATGAAGTTATTATAGTTGATGAATTTACCGGTCGACTTCTAGTCGGTCGACGTTTTTCTGAAGGATTGCATCAAGCAATCGAAGCTAAGGAAAATGTATCAATAAAACGGGAATCACGTACTCTAGCTACAGTTTCCTTACAAAATTATTTTCGTATGTACAAAAAACTGGCCGGCATGACTGGTACTGCCGCTACTGAAGCAGAAGAATTTAATAAAATCTATAAACTTGAAGTTGTCGTTTTACCAACAAACAGAACTAGTATTAGACGTGATCAATCTGATGTAATTTACAAAACTGAGAGGGCTAAATACAATGCCGTTGCCGAAGAAATTGCCAATAACCATAAAATTGGCCGTCCGGTTCTTGTTGGAACAACATCGATTGAAAAAAATGAATATCTTTCATCTTTGCTTAAGAAAAAAGGTGTCAATCACGAACTCTTGAACGCAAAAAATCATGAACGAGAGGCGACGATTATAGCCAAAGCCGGACAAAAAGATGCGGTAACGGTAGCGACGAATATGGCAGGTAGAGGAGTTGATATTATTCTAGGTGGTGAACCACCAAATAAATATTTAGTAGGAGACGATAAGAAATCACAGGAAGAATATGAAAAGAAATCTTTAGATTGGCGTGGAAAACATGATAAGGTGATTGAACTCGGAGGACTTTATGTCATCGGTACCGAAAGACATGAATCAAGACGGATAGACAATCAACTTCGAGGTCGTGCCGGACGTCAAGGAGATCCTGGAGAAACAAGATTCTTTGTTGGTCTGGAGGATGACTTAATGAGAATTTTTGGTGGAGAACAGGTTACAAAGCTCATGAATTTTTTCAATTTTCCCGAAGATCAGCCTTTAGAGCATGGTATGGTTTCCAAAGCACTCGAACAAGCACAAGTAAAAGTCGAGGGATTCAATTTTGATATTCGTAAACATTTAGTTGATTACGATGATGTTTTAAATAAACAACGGGAGATAGTTTACAAATTAAGGCGAAAGATGTTACTGGCCGGTGTTAAGACTACCGAAGAAGAATTAAAACAAACGATTATTGAAACTTTTACATCAGAGATTGTAAATCTAGTAAATATTAATTATGCAGAAGATTCCAAACCCGACATTAAACGTTTATCAGAGGAGATATCTCTGATTATTCCCGAGAATATTGATCATATTCAAAGTCATCTTGACAATAAACCGGCAGAGGAAGTTCAACAGACGCTAATCAAGATGATTGAGACCGCATATCTGAATAAGGAAAAGGAAATAGGAAAAGATCTCTGGCATGAAGTTATCAAAAATATTTTTTTAACTACAATTGATAAGTATTGGACAGAACATTTGACCGCTATCGATGACCTTAGAGAAGGGATTAATCTTCGTGGCTATGCTCAGCTAGATCCTCTGATTGAATATAAAAATGAAGCATTTTCAATGTTTGAGAAACTGCTTTCTGATATTGATTACGAAATCACTCGGCGTATATTAAGGGTTCAGCTCGTTCAGACAGAAGATAACAAAACTCATGTTCATAGCTTGATGGACCAGCCAGTCACCTATAAATCAGCTTCAAATATCGATCCCTATGGTCAAACTGAAAAGAAGTCCATATCTTCACCTGCTCGGCAAGTCCAATCAGCTCCACAACAGATACCTGACCAGGACGAGCCCAACGGAGATGAAATTCAACAAGGCCCTGGTTTTCGTATTCTGCCTTCAGGATCATTATCAAAAAAACCTGGTCGTAATGATCCCTGTTGGTGTGGTAGTGGAAAGAAGTATAAGAAATGTCATTATCCAAATTAACCTCTTTTCGATTATGCCAAAGAAAATAGTTATTGTCCGGCATGGTAGGACGAAGTTCAATTATAAAGATCTGATGCAGGGGCAATTGCAGGTTTCATTAGATTTGGTGGGAATCAAACAAGCACAAAGGACCGCCCATGAGTTAAAAGATCAAATATTTGATGCTCTATTATCTTCTGATTTACCAAGGACAATGCAAACTGCACAAAAAATTGCTGAAAAACTCAACATGGACATAATATCAGTTCCACAACTTAGAGAACGCGCTCTTGGAGTGCTTGAAGGTAAACATAAAAATGACGTCTTCAAACTTTTAGGGATTGATGAAAATCAAGAAGCTCATCATATTTGGTTGTTTCAGGAAAATAGCGATCTTCATGAAAAGTTTATGATTGAAAAACGTGATGATATGTATCGTCGCATCAAAACATTTGTAAGTGACATAAGGAAGCAGTATAAAAATAAACAATTACTAATTGTCAGTCATGGAGGAACAATTCGTGTCTTGCTTTACTTTCTTGGATTTAAAGACAAGGAATTTCTAAAAAAGCTACCGATAAAAAATGCAAGCATCATCGCTCTTAAAAAACAGGGTACGAAATATACAATAGAGCAATTATTAAAGAATCGGAAAAGTGGACTTTGATCTTGATTAAAGGTAAAATATGCCCGGGGTAAAAAATTTCTAAATCATGAGAATACTACTAATTGAAGATGAAAAAAGACTATCTCATTTCATAAAAAAAGGACTAGTAGAAAGTGGTTTTGCTGTTGATGAGGCTCATGATGGTGAAGAGGGATTATATTTGGCAAAAGAAGAGACTTACGATTTAATAATTTTAGACGTAATGTTACCAAAACTGTCAGGTATAGAAGTATGCAAAAAATTAAGGGAGATGAAAAAAGATACACCAATTCTTATGTTGACGGCACGCAGCGAATTAGATGACAAACTTGAAGGTTTAAATTCAGGGGCTGATGATTATCTGACAAAACCATTTGCTTTTGAAGAACTTAAAGCGCGTATTAATGCTCTGATTCGAAGAAGTTATCGTCAAGTATCAAACGCACTGATTCTTGCTGATCTTGACGTTGATCTGGTTAAACATATAGCTAAGCGAGCGGGAAAACCTATTAAACTAACTCCCAAAGAGTTTTCAATCCTTGAACTTCTTCTGCGTCGAAAACATGAGGTGGTGACACGTACTCAGATAACGGAACATGTATGGGATTATAATTTTGAAAGTATGTCTAATGTTGTTGATGTCTTCATCGGCACACTTAGAAAAAAAATTGATAAGGGTTATAAAATTTCTCTTATACATACTCTTCATGGAGTTGGATATATGGCAACAGATAAAAAAAAGCAAAAATGAAAAAAAGCAATAGTCTTAAATTTAAACTGTTTTTTTGGTACATTGTGAGTCTATTACTAGTTGGATTTTTTATCATCCTCACTGTCCATATATATCAATATAAGTACAGTGCATTTGTACTCAGCGTCGTATTTATAATACTTTCCGGAATAGGGTTTATTACTATATATAGAATTACCCGTTCACTGACTGATCTTTCTTCGCAAATGCGACAAATAACAAGTAAAAATCTTGATAAACGAATTTCTTCTCTTAAAAGCGATGATGAAATAGGAGAGCTGGGTAAAACATTCAATGATCTTCTTGATCGGCTTGATATAGCTTTTAAACGAGAGCGGCAGTTTATCGCTGACGTTGCCCACGAGATGAAAACGCCGATCGCTACATTACGTAGCAGCTTTGAGGTTACATTACAAAAGACACGAACTAACGATGAATATAAAAAAATTATTAAAGACTCGATTACTGAAACAGATAGACTTACAACAACATTAAAAGATGTTCTTGATCTGGCATGGTCTGAGGTGCCTAATGAAAATTTAAGAGCAGTTTTTAACCTCTCAAGCTTAATTACCGAGCTATCCGAGATCGCTCAAAAACTTGCTGTAAAAAAACAAATTAATGTTAGCTACAGAATTACACCTGAAATTAAAATCAATGGCTTTAGGGAAAAACTTGGAAGGGCAATTCTGAATATTATTGATAATGCAATTAAATATTCACCCGAAAAAGGTATGGTTGAAATTAACTTATTTAAAAGAGACGATAAAGCAATCATAGCGATAAAAGATACAGGTTCTGGTATTAAAGAAAACGAAATAAATCATATTTTTAACCGTTTTTATCGAGGTTCTAAATCCGATAAAGTGTTTGGAGCAGGTCTTGGACTAGCTATCGCTAAAGCGACTATAAATATTCATAAAGGAATAATTGAGGTAAAGAGTAAAGCAAAAGAAGGAACAATGTTTGTTGTATATCTACCTGTTGAATAATTTATCTTCATAATTTCTTCACATTCTATTTGGTATTGTAAGAGTTATGATTAACAATTATCAATCAAAAAAGACAATATGGATACTAAATCTATTCCTATAAAAGGTATGCACTGTCGATCATGCGAGATTTTAATTGAAGATGAATTAATGAAAATACATTGTGTTAAAAAAGTCATCGTGAGTGAAAAAAGAGGCGTTGCAGAAATATATTATCAAGGAAATTTTGAATATGAAAAAATAGAGAGAGCAGTTTCTGATGCAGGATATATAATAGGTGTAAAAGACCAAAAACCTCTTTTTTCAAAAAATGTTCAAGATTATAAAGATCTTGGACTCGCTTTTTTAATAATAGTTTTTTTTTATTTAGTTGGAACTGAACTCGGGATATTTAATATATCGCTTACAGCAGGAGGAAATTATGGTAGTCTTCCTATTGTTTTTCTTGTTGGCCTTACGGCAGGAGTATCAACATGTATGGCACTTGTTGGAGGATTGGTTTTGGCAGCGTCATCACGTTTTGCTGAAAAACACCCTCAAGCGACGACCATTGCAAAATTCAAACCTCATATCTTTTTTAATGCGGGTAGAATTATTTCATTCTTTGTATTGGGAGGAATTATAGGGTATGCAGGCTCATTTTTTCAGTTTTCTACAGCAGCATTAGGACTACTTACTATTGCGGTTGGAGGAGTTATGATCCTTATGGGATTACAGTTAATAGAAATTTTTCCCCGTTTAAGCGGATTACAATTTACTCTTCCAAAGGGAATCAGTAGAGTATTTGGAATTAAAAAACAATCACAAAAAGAATACAGTCACAAAAATTCTCTAATTTTAGGAGCATCAACTTTCTTTTTACCTTGTGGATTTACACAAGCCATGCAACTTTTTGCAATAAGTAGCGGCAGTCCGATAACAGGTGCTCTTACCATGGGCATTTTTGCTTTAGGAACGACACCGGGACTTCTTGGAATTGGGGGACTTACTTCAGTTGTTTCCGGTGCTTACACAAAACCATTTTTTAAATTTGCCGGACTGGTGGTTATATTTATGGCATTATTTAATATTTCAAATGGCTTGAATTTAAGCGGTATTGATGTTAATGCACTTGTAAGTTCCAAAGACACAACAGTTTCTGGAAGTGACCCAAATGTCACCTTACAAGATAATATACAGATCGTAAAAATGACCCAGACTGGAAGTGGATATTCTCCGAATTCGTTTACTATTAAAAAAGGGATCCCGGTTAAATGGATCATAACATCAGAGGACCCGTTTACATGTGCAGCAAGTATTTTGTCTTCAAAATTAGGAATCCGAAAAAATCTTGTAGCGGGAGAAAATATTATTGAATTTACTCCTAAAGAGGAAGGACAGATACGATTTACATGTAGTATGGGGATGTATAGTGGAGTATTTAATGTTGTTGAAGGTGATGGTAGTTCAACTACAACAAATCGGCAGGTTATTAATACTGCAACAGCCCAAAACGTTGTGAGTTCCTGCGGTTTAGGAGGTGGTGGTTGTGGATGTGGTGCAAAACCTCAAATACAAGCACAACTTGATGCTGACAAAACACCACCAGAAGAAGCAGTCCAAGATGGAGCGCTTCAAGTTATTAAAGCCAGCTATTCTGTTGCGGAAGATGTTGTGCCAAATAAATTCACTGTTAAGGCAGGAATTCCGGTGCGATTTGATATTGAAGCAAAAGAAGATGGCCAGGGTTGCATGGGAAGCATTATGATACCCAATCTTGATAATACGGCTCAGGGATTTGAAAAAGGAAAAGTAACATCTCTGGTCTTTACCCCTCAAAAACCAGGTTCATACACGATTACATGTGCTATGGGTGTTCCTAGAGGAACAATTCTTGTTAACTAAATTTAAAAAAATAATATGTTACAAACAACAAATATGCAATTATCGGGATTAACATGCAGCGCGTGCGAAAAAGTGATTACTAAAAGATTAAAAACTATTACAGATGTGCAAGAGGTAGAAGTACAAGTGCAAAAAGGCACTGCGTCCATTATTGCTTCTCGTTCAATTGGAATTGACGAAGTTTCCCAAGCTTTAATTGGAACTCATTATAAAGTTGTTGATAATAATTTATAAAATATTTTAACATGAAAAAAAATATATCTTTTTCTGTAACCGGAATGCACTGTGAATCTTGTGAACTGTTGATTAAAGATGAATTAACATCAATATCAGGAGTCACTAATGCTATTGTGGATCATAAAACTGGACAAGGATCAGTAATTATTGATGATGAAAAAGTTAATCATAATGATATTATTGGTGCAATTACAAGAGCTGGATACACAGGAGTAATTAACAACATTGAAGATACACAAATTGAAAAAGATACCGTAGAGTTAGTCAAAAAAGATGCTAAATCGGGGGATCCTATGCGTGTACTTTTTCAAGCACATATGACAGCAGATGGAGAGGTTACGGAAAATGAAAATGGGAAGTTATCTTTCCAAGGGAAAGTCGACAATAAAAAAAAAGTAGAGGTTGTTATTCCGAAAGGAAAAGAAGTTGAAGCTGAAGATTACATCCATCGCTTTGTGAAGTCTCAAAACTTTATTCACCTTTTAGATGGAGTTAATGGTTCTCATGAAGAATCTGTGCAAACACAACAAATTCTTTCTCCTATGCAAAATACTCCGGAAATGAAAAATTCAAATGGATCAAAGCGAGTTAGTTTGTCACTTTCAGGTATGCATTGCACCTCTTGTGCTCTCATTATCGAGAAATCACTTAACAAGGTATCGGGAGTGAAGGAAGCACGTGTCAATTTTACTGCTGAAAAAGCATTAATAGATTACGATGAATCTATTATAAAAGTAGAAGTACTTGTTGAAGCCGTTAAAAAAACAGGATATTCAGCTACCGTGCTAAATGATAAAAATACTGAGTATGAAGCAAAGAAAAGAAAGCAAGAGACTGAAGCTTTATATACTAAATTTATAGTAGGTTTACTCTTTAGTCTCCCGATGATATATTTTATGCTATTTGATTTTTTCTCATGGATTCCGGGAAGAGTCTCTTTTCTTCCCTTTGTTGGAATCATTTCCCTTATCCTAACAACTCCGGTCCAATTTATCATTGGTCGCGGGTTTTATAAAGGAATGTGGTCTGCACTTCGTATGAATACGTTTAATATGGACAGTCTCATAGCAATTGGGACATCTGTAGCATATTTTTATAGTTTAATAAATTATATTTTTTATTATCTAAATACTAACTCACTCATAGGTATAGGAGGAGAAAAAATACCTGAGCTATATTTTGAAACAGCAGCATATCTTATTACCTTTGTGATTTTGGGTAAGTGGTTAGAGGCGCAAGCCAAGGGACGTACATCAGACGCAATAAAAAAACTAATGGGTTTACAAGCGAAAACAGCTCGCGTTATTCGAAACGGCATAACTACTGATATCTCCATTGATCAGGTGATAAATGGAGATATCATTCTTGTTCGACCAGGTGAAAAAGTCCCGGTTGATGGAGTGATTATAAAAGGATTTTCTGCAGTTGATGAATCCATGATTACCGGTGAGAGTTTGCCTGTTGAGAAGCAGGTCTCAGATACCGTAGTCGGAGGGACCATGAATAAAATGGGAAGTTTTGAATTTAATGTAACTCGAGTTGGAGCAGAGACATTTCTTTCGCAAATTATCCGACTTGTTGAAGAAGCGCAAGGATCTAAAGCTCCTATTCAGGATTTCGCCGACAAGATTTCCGCATATTTCGTTCCGACTGTTATCGGGATCGCCGTTCTGACATTTATTATTTGGTATTTTGTGCTAGGAGCTACTCTAAGCTTTGCTCTGATGGCCTTTACTGCGGTTATTGTTATTGCCTGTCCGTGCGCATTGGGCTTGGCTACTCCAACAGCAATTATGGTTGGGACGGGAAAAGGAGCGGAATATGGGATTTTAGTTAAAGGAGGGGAACCTCTTGAGGCAGCGTGTAAAATCAATGCGATTATTTTTGACAAAACAGGAACATTAACCAATGGAAAACCTATTGTTACTGATATTGAAAGCGTAAGAGATATGGATGAGGATGAAGTATTAACTATTGCTGCATCTTTGGAGAAACAATCAGAACATTCTCTTGCTGAAGCTATTTATAATGAAGCTGAAAAGGAAAAAATTTCCCTGAAGGATGTCGAAGAATTTAAAGCATTTGCCGGACACGGAGTGAGCGGGAATATCGATGCGACGACATACTATTTTGGTAACAGAAAACTAATAGGTGATATTGTTGGGTTGCCGGTTGAAAAAATTAATAGAAAAATGAATCGGATTGAAGAGCAAGGTAAAACAGTGATGATTCTTGCCAATAAAAATGAAATACTGGGACTTATCGGAGTTGCCGATACCGTCAAGGACACATCAAAAGAAGCAGTGGAGAGGTTAAAAAAAATGGGTATCAGCGTGTATATGATTACCGGTGATAATGAAAAAACAGCAAAAGCAATTGCCTCTCAAGTCGGGATCGAAAATGTTTTCGCTGAAGTATTGCCCGAAGAAAAAGCGATAAATATCAAATTGCTGCAGGAAAAGAAAATGAAAGTTGCAATGGTTGGAGACGGTATTAATGATGCGCCGGCTCTTGCCCAAGCAGATTTGGGGATTGCCATGGGATCAGGGACTGATGTAGCTATGGAAGCTGGTGGTATTGTCATCATAAAGAATGATTTAAGAGATGTCGCAGATGCTATCGATCTATCAAAAACAACGATGAATAAGATAAAGCAAAATATGTTCTTTGCTCTATTTTATAACATTATGGGTATTCCTGTTGCTGCACGTATGTTTGCCGGAATTGGTATTATATTAAAACCAGAGCTTGCCGGATTGGCTATGGCGCTGAGTTCCGTATCTGTGGTGGGTAATTCATTATTATTACGAAACTATAGTCCGGGTAAAAAAAACTATTTATCTGCCATTGCACCAATTGTAATGGCCGTAGCTTTCGCTATTATCTTTTTTCAATTCGCTAAGTTTAGTGCGATGTGATCAATTCCCGTAGAGTGGTTCTTTTCCAACTATATTATCAATGAAACGCATCAGATGGCGTCCATCAATATGTCCTAATCCTCCTCGTTGTGCCGATCGTTCTCCCATTTTAGAGACATCATCAACTCTTACATCGGCGCCGGCTACCAAAAGAGGCACTTCATCGGCAGTGTGACTTTTAAGACGGCACGAAGTTGAATGATCACCGGTGACGACGCAAATGGCCTGATTCCTATAGACAAGTTTGACAATTGGTGATAATTCTTGATCAACTTTTTCAATATACTGTTTTTTACCGATATAATCACCATCCTCAGAACATGTATCAGCTCCCTTAAAATGGATGAAGAAGAAATCAAATTTATCTAAATTATCAATTAAGGTCCTAATTTTGTTTTTGGCGCTTGTATTTGTTTTACCGGTAGCTCCGCTAACCTTAAGGACTGTCATACCTATAATTTTTGCAATGCCTTTATAAAGTCCTCCGCCGGCTATGCAACAAGCGTTAAAATCATACTTTTCTTTAAATGAAGGAAAATGAGTCATTTTGCCTGCTCCTCTAAGAAGAAGGCAGTTTGCTTCAGGTAATTTATCGTACTTCCTTTTTTTGTTCACTTGATGATGTGAAAATATATCATTGGCTTTTTTGGTTAATTTATTAACAATTTTAGCGGTCTTAACTGACTTAGGATTTTCTCCTAGGGGAGTTGAAATTAATATTTTAGATTCCAGATGATGAGGATCAGTGTCTGTAATTTCGTCTGACAAGTCACCTCCATGTAAAACTACAGCGATGCGATGACCGATACCTGCTTTTGCATTAACCGTGACGTCATCGATTTTTAAATTGTTAATTGATTGTGCTAGTCCCTCGACAGAATCGATACGCCCGGCACGACGATCAATAATTATTCCCTTATCATCTATCGTTGCGACATTACCCCGAAAGGCTATATCGCCTTCATTTAACTGCATGCCAACGCCAGCTGCCTCAAAAGGGCCTCGTCCCCGGTAATATTTTCTTGGATCATAACCAAAAAGCGATAGATGTGAAACGTCGCTGCCCGGTCTGATACTTCTTTCAATTGTGTGTATCAAACCATTAATACCGACTGCTGCCATGGCATCAAGATTGGGTGTGTTTGCGGATTCAAGAGGTGTCAAGTTGTTTAGTTGAGGAATTGGCCGATCGCCAAGACCGTCAAAGACGATAAAGATGATTTTATGGACCATGATTGATTGTCATGCTGAACTTGTTTCAGCATCTAAAATGAGATCCTGAAATAAATTCAGGATGACTAATGATTAACTTCAATTGCTTCAATTTCTAATAATCGATTGTATTTAGCGATGCGTTCAGATCGACTCATTGAACCCGTTTTTATAAAATCAGCTCCGCATCCGTAAGCCAAATCCGCAATAAACGAATCTTCGGTTTCACCTGACCTATGTGATATAAAAACTTGTAGAGAATGCTGTTGAGCCAGTCTTATTGCTTCGACCGTCTCAAAAAGACTTCCAATCTGATTTACTTTAATTAAGACTGCCGTGGTCGTCTTTTCCTTGATGCCCCTTTTAATTCTTTTTGGATTAGTACAATATAGATCATCTCCGATGACGATCCCGTTATTTTTTAAATCATGAGTAAATTTTGCAAAACTGATCCAATCATCTTCAGCAAAGGCATCTTCAAAATATCTGACTCCATATTTGGTATTAAGTTTCATATAATATTCAATCAGTTGATCTGGCGATAATTTTTTATTATTTTTCTTTAGAGTATATTCTGAATTGTTATAGAATTCACTTGCTGCCGCATCAATACCAAGGTTAATGTCTTGTTTTGAATAACCGGCTGTTTGTATTGCACATAATAAATATTCAAATACTTCATCATTTGAGTTTAATGCCGGAGAGTAACCACCTTCGTCTCCTACTAAAATTGACAAATTCTTTTCTTTTAATTTTTTGGCTAAATGATGAAAAATTTCAGATGAAATTCGTACCGATTCAGAGGGAAGATTATTAACAGGTGAAATTACAAATTCCTGTATGTCGAAGTTCCAATCTGCATGTTTTCCACCATTGACTACATTAACAAAAAGACGAGGAAATCCAGGTTTCACAGAGGTAAAATAATACTCATTAATGATTTTCCAGAGTGGTTTCTTAGAAAAAAATGCTAACGTTCTTGCAGTGGCTAAAGAAACTGACAAAATTGCATTAGCGCCAAGATTTGTCTTATTTTCCGTACCATCGAGTCCAATCATTATTAAATCTATATCTTGTATATTTTCGATTGAAGCCCCAGTTAATTTTTTAGAGATATTACTATTAACATTTTCAATTGCTTTTAAGACACCTTTGCCTAAATATCTTTTTTTGTTATCATCACGAAGTTCGGCTGCCTCATGGGTTCCAGTTGAGGCGCCTGAGGGGATGCAGGCTGAACCCGTGAGTCCATTTTCAAGCTCAACGAAAGATTTGATAGTCGGATTGCCACGAGAATCAAGGATTTCGATTGCTTTGATTCGTTTTATTTTCACTTTAAGATAGTTTCAATTAATTAATTAAAACAAATTTATTTGATTTGGTTTTTCACTCTCTTTTTTTTCCTTTTTAGGTTCTGGTAATTTCGGAAAAAATCTTGTTTCCAGACTTCTTATTTCTAAATTCTTAAAGAAGTCCTTCAACTTCTCATTATAACCAGCAAATTTAGCTGTATCAAGATTGAATTTAATACCATTAGACGTGATGATTGTAGCTAGTCTTTCAGACAAAAATGCGTTATCTTTACAATCTATAAGCGCTTGTTTAATTTTTTGACTCTTAATCTTGTTTATTTGTTTATATATATTTTCTAGGGTGTCAAATTCTAATATCAGATTTACAGCGGTCTTCGGGCCAATTCCTGTTACGCCTTTATAATTGTCTGCTTGATCACCGGCTAAAGCCTTAAGCAATGGTATTTGCTCGGGTTTAACTCCCATTTTTTTTCTTACTTCTGAAGCGTCGTAAAGTTTACTTTTATTAAATCCAATCTGTGGAGTCATCATATTTGTTTTATTTGAGACGAGTTGCATTAAATCTTTGTCTCCGCTTAATATCAAACATTTTTGATCTCTGTTTTCTATTCTCGTAGCCAAAATTCCAATTAAATCATCTGCTTCAAGACCGGTTTTCTCAATATATTTAATTCCTGATGCGAGCATAAATTCCTTAATCAAAGGAAATTGATCTTTCAATTCTTGTTTGATTTCGGGTCTTTGAGTCCTGTACTCGGAGAATAATTTATCACGGAACGTCGGTCCCTTGGAATCAAAACAAACGATAACGTGTGTCGGTCGAAGATCATATATAGCCTTGTGAATCATTGATGCAAATCCAAAGACAGCGTTTGTAGGGATACCATTAGAAGTCTTAAACTCAGGTATGGCATGGAATGCTCGATGAATCAATGCATTACCGTCAATGAGAAGATATGTGCTCATGATTGCAGACTTTTAGGTTTTTTTACGCCAACTATTCTTATAAAATCCTCGTCATCCAGACTTTCTTTTTCTAATAATTCTTCTGCTACCAAATTTAGCTTTTCACGATTTTGTGTTATCAATTTTTTAGCATGAGTAAAACACTGTTCAACAATGTTTCTGACTTCAACATCGATTTTAGCTAACATTTCGTTTGAGATAGTGTTTTGCTCGTAGTATGCTCGACCCCAATCTTTGACATCCATTGTCGGGCCATAATTGACCGGACCAAGATTGGACATTCCATATTCAGCTACCATGGCTTTTGCAATTCTTGTAGCTTGATCAAAATCATTGGCGGCTCCGGTTGTCACTTCATCAAAAACAATTTCTTCAGCAGCGCGTCCTCCCATCATTGAAGTGATAAGTTGCTGTAAGTGTGTTTTTGTTTCATGAAGACGATCAGATGAAGGGGGGATTAAGGTAAATCCGAGTGACATTCCTCGTGAGACAATCGAAATTCGATGTACAGGATCAGTATTCGGCTGAAAATGGGTGACAATTGCATGACCAGCTTCATGATATGCTGTAATTCTTTTATCACGGTCTGATTGCAACCTCTTTTTTTCCGGTCCTAGCTTTACCTTGGTAGCAGCTTCTTCGAGGTCTTCATTGGTTATCTCTTTTCGGTTATTTCTGGCTGTTGCAATAGCTGCTTCATTGAGCATATTTTCAATGTCTGCTCCAGAAAATCCTACAGTTCTCTTAGCTAATTTTTCCCAAGAGACTATGTTTGTGAAAGGCTTTCCTCGTGCATGAATTTGTAAAATTGCTTTGCGACCTTCTAAATCAGGATAATCGAGGATGACGTGACGATCAAAACGACCCGGTCGAAGCAATGCCGGGTCAAGTAGATCGCCTCGATTTGTTGCAGCGATGACAATGACTTGATCATTAGGGGCAAAACCATCCATTTCGACTAAAATTTGGTTTAAAGTCTGTTCACGCTCATCATGAGCAGGCATGGCAGAGACTGATCTGGTTCTGCCAATCGCGTCAATCTCATCAATGAAAATTATTGAGGGCGCGCTTTTTTTTGCGACAGTGAATAAATCTCGAGCTCGAGCAGCACCAATTCCAACAAGCATTTCCATGAATTCAGATCCAGCGATGGAAAAAAAAGGGACATTACTTTCACCTGCTACAGCCTTGGCTAATAATGTTTTACCCGTTCCCGCAGGTCCGACTAGAATAACGCCTTTTGGCGGACGCGCGCCCAGACGGCTATATTTTTTGGGATTCTTTAAAAAATCAACGATTTCCTCTAATTCCTTTTTTGCTTCGTCGACACCTGCTACATGGGCAAATGTAATACGAGACATTTCTTTGGAATATTTTTTTGTTTTAGCTTGACCAAACGAGAAAATCGAATCTTGAGCACCTCTAGCTTGTCGAAATATGAAGATAAAAAAAGCTATCATTAGTATCGCCGGTATTATATTAGAGAGAAAATTTACGACCATAGTACTGCTTTGACTGTCTTTGACACTAATGGTGACTTTATTGGGATCCACACCAGAATCTTTTAATGTTTGAATTAGACTGGATTGTGATTCTTTATTAATTGAAGCAACCTGATCATTCTTATATTGGGCTATAATTTTGTCACCGATGACTTCAACTTTTTTAACTTGATTATTTTTTATATCGGTGATGAGTTGAGTGATACTTTTTTCTGGAAAGACACGATTGACATCTTTAAATGATAAGTAAAGTGATAAAAAAAAGAATCCTATAAACAAAATCACGAACAATGTTTTAATATTGAAATTAAATTTAAATTCAGCTACTTTTTCATGATTAGTATTTTTACTTGCCATAGACCTAAATTCTATCAAATTTTGGTAAAATTAGGGCGATGATTTATTAGAATGGAAATCATTAAATTAAATAAGAAAAAAATTAGTGAGGCAGTTGACCAAACAATTAATGTATTAAAGAAAGGAGGATTGGTTGTTGTTCCCACCGATACTGTATATGGATTAGCTGTTGATGCAGAAAATGAGGCTGCGATTGCAAAACTAATACAATTTAAATCGCGTCCGGCGGGTAAGGCAATTTCTATTTTTGTTGCCTCGCTTCATGATGCAAAGCGGTATGTCGTGATTGATAGTAAAAATGAATCAATATTAAAGGAGATTTTTCCGGGCCCTTTTACAGCAATATTAAATTCTAAACACAAGTCCTCTCGTCAACTGGAATCTGATTTTGAATCACTGGGTATAAGGATTCCTGATAACCTTTTTATTAATGAATTACTAGTCAAGTATGGACGTCCTATTACTGCAACTTCTGCAAATCTATCAGGTGGGCCAATTGTATATTCAGTTGATAATCTATTTAGACAAATTTCAAGAAAAAAAAGAGACCTAATCGATTTGGTAGTGAATTATGGTAAATTACCTTACCACAAACCTTCAACGGTCATAGATTTAACTGGTGACAAATTAACAATGTTACGTTTAGGTGATAATCAGCTGCTGAATAAAAAGAGTTACATATCCGCTAGCGAAGCGGAAACAAAAAAAATCGCCTCGGAATTTATCAAAAAATATGACAAAAATAATCAAAGACGAGCACTGGCTATAATCTTACAAGGAGAATTAGGGTCTGGAAAGACTCAGTTTGTAAAAGGTATCGGAGCACATTTTGGAATAAAAGATATTATTTCACCCTCGTTTGTTGTTTATTATGAATATAATATTCCAAGGCAATCTCGGAGACGTTTATATCATGTTGACCTTTATAATATATCCGAAAAAAACGAGTTTGCATATTTGGGATTTGAAGAGATGCTTAAACCCCGTAATATCATTTGTATAGAATGGGGAGAAAAAAGCGCTCCGATTTATAACATTCTTAAAGATAAATCAATTATTGTCCACGTGAAGATAAAATATAGTAATGAGAATAGGCGGCAGATAGAAATTAGCATTAATAATTTATGATAATTTTAGCAATAGATACGTCTTGCGATGAAACATCCGTTGCTGTTTGTGAGGGTAGAAAGATACTATCCAATAAGATATATTCTCAAATACTAATTCATAAAAAATGGGGTGGGGTGGTTCCAAATTTAGCTAAACGAGCACATGAGGAAAGGATTGACATGGTTATAGAAGAGGCGGTTATGAGATCTAAAAGAGACTCCTCTGAGCTCGGAATCCGAGATCATCGTCGTCTCTTGCTTGCTCAAACATCCACTCACTTCAGAAATTTATTTGACTTGTCTATGAAGCAAATCGATTATATCGCCGTAACTTATGGACCTGGGCTGGCTCCGGCTTTAGAGGTCGGCATCAATAAAGCTAAAGAATTGGCCAAAAAATATCATAAGAAATTGATAGCTATCAATCATTTGGAAGGTCATATATACTCTTGTTTTGCTCAAAACAACAGAGGTAATCCGAAGCGAGAATACAATTTTCCATATTTGGCACTTGTAGTTTCAGGTGGTCATACTGAGCTAATTTTGTTTCATGATCATCTTAAATATGAGGTAATCGGTGAGACAATTGATGATGCAGCAGGAGAAGCTCTTGATAAAGCAGCCAAATTATTAGGTTTAGGGTATCCAGGTGGCGCCGTCATAGAAAGGTTAGCTAAAACAGGTGATTTTAAATACCATAATTTTCCGCGTCCTATGTCGCGGACGCATGATTTAAATTTTTCTTTTTCTGGACTTAAAACCTCTTTTTATTATCATCTGCAAAAAATGTCAATAAATGATAAAGCACATAATTTAAATAATTTAGCAGCTTCATATCAAGAAGCAGTTTTTGAATCAATAATTAAGAAAATAAAGCTTGCTATTGAACGTGTAAAGATTAATCGGTTAGTCGTTGGTGGTGGTGTAATTGCTAACGTCTATCTTCGTAATAAGATCAGGAATTTAGCAAGAGCATATAATGGAGACGTTATTTTTCCGACAAGTAAATCACTATATGGCGATAATGCTGCCATGATAGGCGTGGCGGCCAACTATAAGGCGGAAAAAGGCATCTATGTTAAGAATGTAGCTGATTTAGAACGGATGCCAAGATTAAAAATAGCCGATTAGTTAGAAAGAGCCGATTGGATTAATTTATCAAATTCTGACGCTGAGGAAAAATTACCCATTTGTTGCCCGTTTAGATAAAAAGTCGGTGTTTGATTGATGCCTATTTCTCTTGCGCTCGTAATATCCATATCAATCTTTGATTTGACATCAGTGCCATTTATATCCTTTTCCCATTTATTGATATCCAGCTTCAGATCTGTCGCGTATTTTTTAAATTGAGACCCAGGATCTTTAAGGGCAGACCATTCATCTTGATTTTCAAAGAGTTTATCATGCATTTCAAAAAATTTATTTTGTTGACCTGCAGCTTCAGCAACTGCCGCTGCAGGTAAGGCTAATTTATGTTGATCTAAAGGGAAATTACGATAGACAAAAGTAATTTGTTTCTTATATTTCTCTACTATCGGTTTGATTAGAGAATGATAATATTTACAGGCCGGACACTGAAAATCGCTAAATTCTACTATTACGACCTTAGAATCTGACACGCCATAGATGTGATCTTTTTTATTTAAAGCAATTTGGATGGGTTTAGAATTTTTTGTTGTCAATTTCCAAAGTCCATAAATAGCGATAAAAGAAACAATAACAATTGAAAACCAGGTAACTAATTGTTTTTGGTTAAATTGTTTAAATATTTTCATATTTTATTAAATAAACTTATGTGCCAGTAGGAAGAATCGAACTTCCGACTTACCGCTTATGAAACGGTCGCTCTGCCACTGAGCTATGCTGGCTTGCATGGTGACGATTGCCCTTTACCCGCGCAAATTTCTTTGAAATTTGTTCGGGTGAACCACTGAGCTACCCAGCCTGCGCTGGCCTTAGAATTTGCGATTAATTATAACATGTGCTTAATCAAGTATTGTTCTGACTTTTTTTACGATTGCGGTTTTGTCAATTTCCTCGAATCTTAAAAGCTCATCTGGCGTCCCGCTTTTGGGAATTTTTGTCACTGATAGTTGATAGATCGGTTTTCTATTCTTCAATGACGATAGCGCCTGGTTTACCGCCGTTCCTAAACCACCACATGGATAGTGATCTTCAACCGTGATTATAGCGGTAGTTTCATCATGGGCTTTCTGCAGAGTGTCAATATCAATTGGTTTTATGCTATAAATATCAATGATTCTAAGGTATATATTTTCTTGTTTTAATAATTCATATGCTTTTAAAGCTTCATGTAGGGTAATTCCTCCGGTTATAATACTGACTGAATCCTTTAGCGAGCTTTTTAGTGTTTGGCTCCCGCCAATTTTAAATGAATCTTTGTCTGTATATAAATGAATCGTGTCAGATCGTGTTGTTCGTATATATACTATTCCTTGATATTTTGCTGCGAGATCAACCAATTTAATTGTCGCCGTTGCATCAGCAGGGTATAAAACAACACTATCTAATACTGATGTGAACATGGCAATATCCTCTAGTCCCATTTGAGAAGAACCATCTTCTCCAATTGATACTCCAGCATGAGAGCCGCATATCTTGATATTACTGCAGGAATATTGACTCATGCGGATTTGGTCATGGCTTCGGGTTAAAAATGCGGCAAACGTAGAGACGAAAGGTATTTTACCTCGCCCAGCTAAACCCGCAGCTGTTCCTATCATGTTTTGTTCAGCAATATACATTTCAAAAAAACGTTCGGGATAAGCATTCATAAAAGTTTCAGAATAAGTGGAGTTACGCGTTTCTCCATCCAGAGCAACGATCTCTGGATGGTTTTGGACAGCATGAATTAGAGCTAGACCATAAGCTTTTCTTGTTGCAAGCGGTTTTGATCGATCTAAAGATATATTCTGATGAGTTATTTTTGTTTTTTTTGGTTTTAAATTTTCCGGCTGAAGCAGGGAAGGTGAAATTTTTTTAAGAGGACCTATTTCCAATATCGCCGTTTTAAGTTCGTCTTGCGACAAGGGTTTCCCATGCCATCCTTCTCTATTTTCAATAAATGACACTCCCTTGCCTTTTTTAGTTTTAGCGAGAATAACGACGGGCTGCTCGGCGGAAAGTTGTACATTAGTATACGCTTTATCTATTTGTTCAAAGTTGTGGCCATCTATAATAATTGATTTCCATCCAAAGCTATCGAACTTTGCTTGATATGATTTTAAATCCCATTGGTGGAGCGTTGCGCCAGACTGTCCAAGACGATTAATATCAATAATGGCTATGAGATTGTTTAGTTTATAATGAACTGCCAGTTCTGCTGCTTCCCATACTTGTCCTTCAACGAGTTCACCATCCCCCAACAGAACATACGTGTTATATGGTAATTTATCAAGATATTTAGCGTTAAGCGCCATTCCAAGTCCAATTGATAAACCTTGTCCAAGAGAGCCTGTTGCAGCTTCAGCATATGGAAATTTCGGAGTAGGATGACCTTCCAATCGGCTATTAAATTTTCTAAGTGTTAATAGCTCTTTTTCTTCTATAGCTCCCGCAGCCGCCCATAAAGCATAAAAAAGAGGTGATGCATGTCCTTTTGAGAAGATTAATCGATCATTGTTTGGATGTTTTGGGTTTTGTATTAAAAAACGAAAATGGTTATTAAAAAAAAGTACCGCCATGAGGTCCGTAGCAGATAGACTTGTAGTTGGATGACCTGACCTGGCAGTAGTTGTCGATAATAATATCTGATATCGAATCCATTTAGAAATTTCTAGAAGTTTGTTTGTGTCCATATGATATTAAGTCGGGGTGGGGAGAATCGAACTCCCTCCTCACGGTCCCAAACCGCGCATTCTACCGGTATACTACACCCCGTCGTTATATTATATATTATCGTCCATTGTTTGCAGGACGATATCAACGGTCAAATTTTCTAATTTTTTGATAAAATAGCAGATTATGGGGAAATATTCATCTAGTTTGATCTTTGGCAAAAAGTACAATCGATATATAAAACGTCTACTCGATATCATCATGTCAATATTATTAATAATATTATTTTCTCCACTTGCTGTTTTAACTGCTATTGCTATTAGATTGGATTCCAAAGGTCCTTTTTTGGCTGACGTACCCGAGCGAGTAGGATTTAAGGGCAAACTGTTTAAAATGCATAAGTTTCGTTCTATGGTCGTAAACGCACATTATCTTCTTCGTCACAGAAGTGAATTTAAGAATCTATATGAGGAATATCGAAAAGGTAGTTTTAAACTAAAGAAAGATCCAAGAATTACCTCTGCCGGCAAATTCATCCGTAAGCATTCTATTGATGAAATTCCACAATTGTTGAATGTTTTGAAGGGAGAAATGAGTTTAGTTGGTCCACGGGCATATTATCCTGATGAGCTTAAAGATCAATTAAGAAAATATCCGCAAACAAAAAGACTTGTTAGAAAAGTACTTTCTGTTAAACCTGGAATTACTGGTCTTTGGCAAGTTTCAGGAAGATCAAATATTAATTTTGATAAAAGGATTGCAATTGACGCTCAATATGTAGATAATATATCTCTACTTAAAGACTTAGAAATTATATTTAAGACTCCTATAGCAATGATTTCTGGTAAGGGAGCAGTTTAAAAATATGTTTAATTTTAAAAGAAAAAAACTTTATCATGGTCGAAAGGCGGGGAAAAGAAAATTAATTTCTTCATTATTAATAATTTTTGTTTTCCTAGGGCTTTTAATTTATTTTCCCTTAAGGGAAATGAATGCGAGGGGACAAATTCTCCTAATTGATGCCAGAAAAATAAAGGAATCTCTAAAAAATAATAATATCGATGAAGTTAAAACTGAATTGTCTTATCTAAAACGTGATTATGAACAGTTTGGTAAAGCATCATCAAAGATCTATTGGTTGAGTTATATGCCTGTAATCGGTGGTTATGTCTCGGATCTAAAAAACGGAGTTTTAGCGGGCAGCGAGATGCTTAATGCAGCGGAAATTTCTGTTTTAGCGATCGAACCTTATGCAGATCTTATTGGTTTTAAAAAAGGAGCGACATTTGCAGAAAAAAGCGCTGATGATAGAATACAGACGGCAGTTTTGACATTGGATAAAGTCTTGACTAGAGTTGATGATATCTCAACTCATGTCGAAAAAGCTAAAGTCGCAATTGATAAGATTAACCCTAGTCGTTATCCGAATAAAATAGGAAAAAGAGAGATAAGACCAAAACTCATAAGCTATATCGACCAATTTGATTCGATTGCTTCTTTGTTTATAAATGCAAAGCCATTAATTGTCAGGCTACCTAAACTCATGGGTGTGGACGGAGAAAAGAACTATCTTGTTCTATTTCAAAATGATGCAGAACTTAGACCGACTGGTGGATTTCTGACTGCTTATGCAGTGTTTAAAGTTAATCAAGGTAAAATTCAAGCACTACGATCAAAAGATATTTATGAATTAGACGATACCATTAAATCTCACCCCCGAGCGCCAGAAAAAATTTTACTTTACCATAAAGAAGTCAATAAATTTTTTATTCGAGATAGCAATCTATCACCTGATTTTTATGAATCAGTTAAACTATTTAACTCACTATATGATCAAAGTAGTCAAAAAATTGATTACGACGGAATCATCACTGTTGATACAAATGTTTTAGTTGATACTCTGCAGATTTTGGGAGACACAGAAGTTAGAGGTACGGTTTTTTCTTCCAAGATTGAGCCGAAATATAATATTCCTCAAGTCATCTATCGACTTCTTGACGAAATTGATCGACCTGTGGGCTATATAAAAGAAGACAGAAAAGGAATCTTAGGTGATTTGTTGTATGTTCTAATGCAAAAGGCACTAGGTTTTTCACCTTCTCAATATTGGGGTCCGCTATCACAGGAAATGATTAAAAACATGAGAGAAAAACATATTCTTATTTATCTTAAAGATAATGAAGCTCAAAAGGCGCTCGAGGCGATAAATTTTGCCGGTAGAATAATAGATACGAAAGATGATTATTTACATATTAGTGACACGAATTTTGCAGGTGCGAAGTCGAATCTGTTTGTCACTCATACTATTAAATCGGACACGATATTTAATAATCAAGGAAAGGTGCAGCGAAAATTGACAATTGAATATAAAAATCCATTTAAACATTCAGATTGCAGTCTGGAGAGAGGTGGGCTATGTATCAATGCGTCGCTTCGAAATTGGCTTAGAATATACGTACCCATAGGGAGTCATTTAATTTCATTTCAAGGTTCAGAAAAATCTGTAAAAACCTACGATGAATTAAGGAAAACTGTGTTTGAAGGATTTTTGAATATTAAACCTGAGGGTAAAGCGACAGTAAACATTGTTTATTCGCTACCAGATAATTTTATCAAGAAAAATAATTATAAGCTTTTAATACAAAAACAACCGGGGACAAAAGGTCATGAATATGATATTTTGATTGATGGTAAGCTTAAAGACAAATTCAACTTGACTGAGGATAAAGAATATGTTTTAAAATGATATTATGAGACAGTTCGTCAGAGATGAAGGAATAGTTATCAGAAAAAGGGGCAATTTTAAGGAAAACAGAATAATAACTATAATTTCAAAGCAAAGTGGTAAGTTAAACCTATTAGGTTATGGTGTTAGAAATCTGCTGAGTCGTCGTATTTCACACCTAGAGACTGGTAATTATATTTCATTTACATATAATATAAACAACAATCGTACTGTACTTCATGAAACTAATCTTCTTTACGGCTACTCAAAGATTAAAAAAGATGAATCCAAATTAGGTTTGTTGTTTTTACTTTTTTTTATTCTCGATAAGATGATTGTCGAAAATCAAAAAGAAGAGATAATTTTCAATAAAACTGTTGTTTTGTTAAGACAATTAAATAATCGTAAAGATTTTGGTATGACTGACTTTAATGATTATTTATGTCAATTATTATTACATTCCGGTTTTATCGACAAAAAACGGATACTCAGTGCAAATTTTAATCCCGTTGTTTTTATTGAAGATCTAATTGGATCTAAACTAAAATGGGCTTTTGTATCTTAAACTAAATGTTGATTATCTCCTTTTGAAAGATTATTGACTAACTTTTTCAATTTTGACGATGAGGATTTTTTTGTAATTAAAAGAACGTCTTTTGTATTGATAACAACCATTTCCGACAAATCGAGACCAACAATCGTTTTTTTGGCGTCATAATTATAAACAAGATTATCTCGGCTTTCAGAAAGTAATACGCTGCCTTGAGTTATATTTTCCAATTGGTGTTTTTGTAGAGCGTCTTTTAGTGAATCCCAAGCTCCGATATCGCTCCACCCAATATCTTCATTTACTACGTAAATATTTTTTGGATCAAGCTGCTCGAGTATAGCGTTATCAAAACTGATTTCCGGCATTTGTTGATACTCTTGATTTAAGACATTATCAAAGTCTGCCATGTCAGCATTGGCTATTTTGTTAACTTTAACCATTATTTGTGGAGAAAATCTCATAAATTGTTCATATATAAACGATATTGTTGAAACAAAATAACCTAAATTCCAAGAATATTGTTTATTTTTGAAAAACAAATTGGCTTCTGCAGCGTCCGGTCGATATTTAAAGCTTTTAAGTGAGAAAAAATCTATTCCATTAATTGTCTTTATTTTATCGCCAAATTCTATCCATCCCAAATTTTGACTGGCAAATCTTGGTTTTTGTCCGATAAAAATTAACTTATTCTTGTCTTTTGATACCAAATCACCTGCAGTAAGTATAATTTTTTTAAAAATATCCGGTTTTTTAACCAAATGATCACACCATAAAATAACAACAGGTTCATCCTTAAATTTTTTATATAAAATTCCTATAACCAATCCCACAGCAGGTCCAACATCTTTTTTTTCAGGTTCCAGAATAAAATTTTGTTGCGGAATTTGAGGTAATTGTGTGATTAAAACTTGCTTATATTTTTTTACCGTTGAAATGTATATATCTTTGGGGTGAAATTCAGGAGTTAGTCTATCGACTGCCATTTGGATGGTCGATTTATTTCCAATTATTTGTTCAAATTGCTTGGGTGAGTTGGTTCTTGAAAGAGGCCATAATCGTTTTCCTTCTCCTCCGGCAAATATTATTGCTTTCATTAGAATTCGTTACAAAACTGATAACAGAAGTTTTGCTTACTAATTCTTATGTCCGCCAATAAAGTGCAGCATGAGCCGTGTTCGAATAGAACTGAAAAGGCGAATGCTAAACTTAGGTGGACCATACATCGCTCATTATTCATATCGTCTAAGTAGATTTGTTAAATTAGATACAAACTTTACCTTTGAGAACAATTCGCATTGCTTTTTCCCCAAAATAATTGTTCTTTTCTTTAGATCTTTTTTTATTTTATCATATTGGATCAACACATAGGTCAGTGAATCAACAGTCTGGTTCTCAAAAAAAATTCCAGTCTGATTTTCAATAATGGTTTCAACAGTTCCTCCTTTTCGATAAGCGATGATGGGACAATCAAAAAATTGAGCCTCAAGAGCCACATATCCAAAATCTTCTTCTTGCGACATGATCAGTCCTTGGGCAAATTGATAATATGTAGCCAGTTCTTCATCAGTTAAATCCTGAAGAAAAGTGATGTTAGACCTTGCGATTGATTTAAGATATTTTAACTCAGTTCCCTTACCGATAATTATTAAGTTTTTTTTTGGATGTTTATTAAATGTTTCAACTACCAAGTTAATCTTTTTATAAGGTTCGAGTCGAGATACGACTAAAAAATATTTTGAATTTATTTGTTTCTTGTTTCTTGTTGCTTGTTTCTTGATTTTATCCCAATGGTGAATATCAAATGGTGGATATATTACCACTCCAGTGCGGTCGTGAATCTGCAGTAGTCTTTTCTTAACAGTCTCAGAAATGCATATATAATCATCGGGTCTTTGTGCCGCAATGTTATCCCATTTTTTTAAGTAGTTTATATAGGGTTTAGTTAACATGTTATTAGTTTTATACACTTGTGGGTGTATCCATAAAAAACGAGTAGGAGTGAGCAATATACATATATGTTTTGTACCAGGTTTAGTGATAATTCCCTTAGCAAAAGATGACGTCACAGATAACACAAGACTATAATCACCAAAATTGAAACTCTCAAAAGCAAATGGGTATAAGGGAACAGATAATTTTCGATTTTTTTTTATAAAATCCGGAAATTTTTGAATGAAGGAGGTTTTAATATTAATTTGTTTTGCCCACGATGCATTCTTTGGATCATAATAGGACGAAAAAAAATCAGCTTCAGGGAAAATCTCATGAAGCGTCAATAGCAATCTTTCCACACCGCCCCACTTATCAATCCAGTCATAGACAATAGCGATTTTATGACTCATTAGTTAATACCCCAAATTTTTTTTATAAATAAGGAATGTTTCTTCAGCCATTTTTTTAAATGATAATTTTTGCAGTCTCAAAGAATAGTCTATTTTAGAATAATTTTTATTATCCAAATATTTTTGAATTTTACCGGTGATGTCATTCTCTGCGGTCGGATCAAAGGAAGTATAGTTTTCACCGATGATTTCTTGGAACACAGGAATTTTAGATGCTATTATCGGCAATTTGAAATACATGGCGTCAACTATCGGCAGGCCAAAACCTTCTGATAGAGAAGGATGAACAAGAGAAATGGCATTTTTATAAAAGAAAACAAGATCTTCTTTTTTATTGGTTGAAAACAAGACAACTTTCTTATTTAGATCCATTTGATTTATTAATTGGTTAATTGAGTCTGAAAAATAATCAACTGGACCAAGCAAAATTAGCTTTACATCAGTTTTAATTTTGCTATATGCTTTAATCAATCGATCGACATTTTTATGAGGATAGAAATTTCCAACGTAAATCATAAATTTAGTATTGAATTGTTTCATTAAGCTTGAATTTTCATTTAAATCTTGTATTGCCATGTCAACTCCCTCATATATGGGATAAATTTTGTTTTTATAATTTTCTCCATAGTAATCTAGAATTTGTTTTTTGACCGATTGAGATGGGGTTATAATTGCTTTGGATTCGTTTAACTGTTTGGACAGGATATATTTAAAAGCCTGAAATTTAAGTTGATAGATTAAGGGATTTTTTGTTGAAGCACGACCGGTTTTAAGCAAGAGTGGTGTGAGATCATGTATAGTTGCGATAAAGGGTTTTTTGTAAAAAAAAGGATACGAAAAATAGGTAAAATGGACAAGATCGAGATGATCCTGGTTAATTTCTTGCAGATAGGCATATTGCTCGTTTATGCTATGCCATTTTGAACGTGTAGTACGAATGATGAAATTCTTACCTTTAAATTTAAATGTCTCTTTTTCCGACTCTAAAAGATAAATATAAAAGACAATATCATTTTGTGAGAGTTGGTCAAGAAAATAAAGCAGATTTCGAGTATATGTACCAATGCCTGTTTGCGATATAAGCCGAGCGTCAATACCAATTTTTTTAACCATTAAAATCTCTTTTTTAGATTTATTAACAAGTGTACTAGCTTGGAAATGAATCGGGGGTGATGTGGTGCCGAATGTTTATTATAAAATTCTTTCATAGCCTCATAAAAATAATTTTTTGTTTGTTTTTCAGTTGATGTGAGACCACGTTTTAAGCCACTCCTATATTTAAGATGGCATACGGTAAACATTGGGTAATAGATTATTTTATAGCCTAATTTTTTAATTCGGTATGAAAGATCCAAATCCTCGCCATACATAAAAAATCTGGTATCAAAACCACCGGTTTTGTTTAAAATTTCTTTCCTGGTGAAATAAAAAGCGCCACTCGGGGAATCAATTTCATGAATCGTATTTAAATCTAAATGTTTGAGATGATATCCGCCAAAATATTTAGCAAGTTTTGGCACATGAGAGAACAAAAGCTCCAATTTGGAAAAATAAGTCAATGATCGCCATATATTAGGCGTACCACGGTGAGATGCCCAATCTATTTTACCTGTGGGTAATAATACTTTGATAGTTAAGGCGCCGACTGAATCATTTTTATCGAGGTAATATATTAAATCCTCAAAGTTGACATCCTGCAAAATAGCGTCTGAATTGAGAAATAGAATATATTTTCCTTGTGAAACCTCGATAGCCTCATTATTAGCTTTAGAAAAGCCAACATTCTTTGAATTGTTGATAATGGAAATAAAGTCGGAATATTTATGTAAATACCGTTGGAGAAGTTCTGTTGAACCATCAGTAGAGGCATTATCGACGATTATAATCTCAGCTTTGACTTTAGGAGTTTGTGACAATGATTTGATAACGCTATCAAGACTTTTCTGAGTTATGTTCTTGGTATTATAAGAAACTATGATGACTGACAGGTCTTTCATTTTAAATACATTATACAGATTATCTAGTATATAATTTTATCATGAGAAAGGGGTTTTATATCGTCATATTAGTCTTTTTATCGATAATAACCATTTTTTTTCAATTCAATAAAATACCGGTCAATATCGATCGTGACGAAATTGCGTTTGTGAGATTGGCACGGTCTCTAAACAATAAATCTTATCGGATTTATACACCTCAAGAAACAGGCCACAGTACTTTATATTTTTATCTTCTATTAACTTCGTTTAAATTATTCGGCTTGAATTTATGGGCATTGAGAATACCTGCGGCAATATTTGGTGTTTTAAATGGGCTTTTCATCTATCTAATCTTTGACTTGGTATTCCGTGAAAAAATTAAATTTAAATTCAGAAGGCTAATATTTTTGATGCCTGTCGGTTTCATTCTGGCATTGATTTTTATCACTTTGAGATGGCAATTTAACTTTGCCAGGTTCGCATATGAGGCGACGTTTCTATTGTTTTTAGAACTCGGCTCAATTTATTGCTTGATACGGGCGTTAAAGAAACAGAATATATTATTTGTATTAATATGTGGGATATTTGCCGGATTAGCATTTAACTCATACACTCCGGGTCGAATATTTTTTCTATTACCTTTAATTATTTTATTTATAGATAAAAAGACAAGAATATTAATTTTTTATTATGCTTTAGCCTGTTTGCCCTTTATTATCCCTCTGGTAATTGCATTGATCCATAATCCTGAACCCCGTGTAGTTGATGAACTAATCCTTTTAGACAGAAACCTGGATTTTATTGGTAAATCAGTGATTTTGTTACAAAACATCACCAAAAATATCTTTATGATATTTGTAATCGGTGACATGAATGGACGGCATAACTATCCCGGTAAGCCGGCATTAAATCCAATTTTGAGCCTATTCTTAATCGCTGGGTATTTATTTAGTCTAAAGGAGAAAAAAAATATTTATTGGAAAATGTTCAGCATATATTTTCTTTTATCATTGATTCCGACGCTTTTTACTCTCCCGAAAGGTAATCCTAACATGTTACGTACTTATACTCTAATTCCATCGATAATTTATTTTATTGGGATTGCTTTGAATAAGATATCGTCTTCTATGTCATTCTGGCAAGTCGAGTTGAAGACGAGGCGCGTCCAGAATCTTATTGTAATTTGTTTCTTTCTATTGCTTTCTGTATCTTCTTTTTACGAACTGCGCACCTATTTCAAATTTCAAAAAGAAGTGACTAAGTATTCTTTTGAAGTTAGAAAAAGTTTTGAATGGTTAAAAGAAAGAAATTTTGAGTTAGTTGATACTTGGTATAAATATTAAGTTAATCTATTTTGAGAATCTATTCTTCTTAAATATATTTAGGCGGTTGTTAATGATAGATGCGGTATTATCGAGATTATGAATGATATTCCACCAATCAGGATTGAAATGATTGAACCAGTACGTTAAATATCCCATTTGTGAGCAACCCCATAGATAGCAATTAATTGGTTTGCTTTTATATTTTCTATCTATGCCATCAGTTAAATCTTTATAGTTATAAAACTCATCACAATACGACATTTTTTCATCGAGATTACTATAATCATATGCAGAATTACCATTTGGTGGTATTTCAACAGTGCCACATCCATAAGGCTCTATTGCTCTATTAAGAATAGGTGCTCCCGTGTCATTGTGATATGAAAAATAATCCCACGTTGTTATTGGTTTTTGCCAATGGTCTAGACTTTGGCCAATAAAATGGTCAAGGATAAACTCGGCTCGATGACCAAATGAGTGTAAAGCATTATCAGGACCCGCGGAATCATCGAAAAACATTATTGGAAGATTTTTCTTTAAACCAAGATATCGGATGGGATCGCCGTTGACGTCAAAAGGGTTCGGTCCGATCATCGCCGCTTCAGGTAGAGGTGCATTAGGTAGATTTGTAAACCAAACATCATCAATCTCATCATTATTTGCCATAGAAACAATTCCTAAGTCATTAAACCATTTAATAATATCAAAGCGATGTTTCTGAAGTTCCTGACAGCCTTGAGATTTGCCTTCGGCACATTTAATGAATGCCGTTTCATAATCATCAAGAGCGTAGTTATCTTCTAAAGGAGGGAATTTATTACTATAAAAATATTTAACTACTTTATATCGTCGGTCATTATAGACCGATCTATTAATTACGGTGCTAACAGTATCAATTATTTTTTTAGGATTTTTGCCTTTGGAATAATTAAAATTGTAATAGTTTAAATACGTTGATTTTTTTGATTTTAAGTAAGGATCCATTATTACCGCAAGTATTTTCCAGTCGGCTGTTTTTTTTACAGGTGTTGGCGATGGTTTTGGACAATCTTTTTGATCTGTTGGCCAATAGCATTTGCCCCATCCGGGACCGGGTTCAGTCGAATCGATAAATGGATAAGGCAGAGGGACACAATTGTGATCTGTTCCACAGTCATCGATTTCACTGTTGCAGTGACCAATGAGACAAGTACTAGGTGATGAATGGTATAAACAATAGTTTTTTAATAATCTGCAGTGTCTTAGTCTAAAAAAGGAGGTGTCTGTCGAAATTTGAAAAGCAGAAAAGCCAGGTTGAGATTGTCGTTCACAATCTCCATTGCGACGAGAACCTGAGCATTCTTCTATAGAAATAGCATATGGATATGTAACTTGAGTAAAACCTGGTTGATCTAGATATACTACAGTTTTGTATTTTTTTTCATCAAGTCCTAGATTTGAAAAAACGAAATCATAATCACTGTTAGCTATTTCAGAAAGGTTTTCTATTCTTCTTGTATCGAGGAGAGAGTATCTATTATTATTTTTATCGTCTCGATAGAGCTGAGCGATTAAGTTGCTTGTGGCAGGTAGAGATGATTGATTAAATGAAACGTTGACTCTAATAGTATCGTTTTCAGTCGTAACACAATCAGACCAAATATGGCATTGTTTGCCGCGCGTACCATATACTGAGCAGAAATTGTTACACGATGATGATGTTGAGTTTTGATCGCATTGACAATTAAGTTCATACGAATTAGCAGGTCTTTCGCATTTTGATTTGAATATTAAGTTATTATATCGATCATATGTGTCGGAGGCTCTCTGAAGATCTAACCATACTTTTCGTTTATTATTTGGTTCCTCAGGTTGAGAAGGATCATCTAGTTGATTCCAATTTTCGATTGTCTCTGGGTTTGCTACTGCGTTGTGGATAATGGCGGCGGGAACTCCTTTTGATACAGATTCACAAATGTTAACTTTGTTTTGCTGAGCTTGAGTTTGATAAACTTGTGATTTAGATAAAAGTAATTGTTTAAAAAAATAAGCCATTAAAAAGGCGGAAACAACAATAATGGATAAAAAAAATAGACGTAGAATAGTAATTTTATACATGCTATTTAGATCAAATCTTTTACTCCAGTGTGGCAACATAATTTTAACGAAACCACCTTGCACGGCCAAGTTTGTAGGAGAGATTTTTATCCTGTCGTTCACCGATAATTTTAGCTGGCACACCAGCGACTATTGCAAAGGGTGGTACATCTTTTGTGACGACACAAGCTGCAGCTACGATAGATCCTTTACCGATGGTGATGCCAGGCATGATTATTGCCCTGGGACCGATAAATACATAATCCTCTATCACTACCTTTTCAGTAATTGGCTTGAAATCCCGATCGTTTATATCGTGTTCGGAATTATAGATCATAACATCGCTGGCTAAAGCCACGTGATTGCCGATTATAAGTTGATCACGACCATCTAAAACCGCATGTTCGCCAATAATCGAATCTTCACCGATTGAAATATTTTTAGGATCATAAAAACGTGTATACATATGGATCGAAGAACCATTGCCGATTTTGATCCCGCCCGATCGATAAACAAGACGTCTTATATGATGGAAGGGGATTGAGCCGGATAAGTGAAGGAGATAGACTTCAAATTCAAGAAGGATATTATACAATCGAGAGATAAGTTTTTGTACTAATTCGTTATAAGTTAATTGACGACCTGTTTTGTCTTTAAACATAAATTCAAATAGCGACACGTTGTAGTATCGCGAGAGTTTCTATTCCACATTTCTCCCAACTGAATTTCTTTATTCTTTGTTTGCCTTTTTCAATCAAATCTGCCCTCAATTCTCTATCCTCTATTAGTTTAACTATCTTCAGCTTTAATTCTATTTTATCATTTGGATTAACGTAAAGACAAGCGTTGGCACCGATTTCAGGCAAGCTTGAGACATTGGAACAAATGACCGGACATCCATGACTCATAGCTTCAAGGATCGGTATCCCAAATCCTTCATAGAGAGATGGTAAGACATATATAGCTGCATTTTGATATAGAAAAGATAATTCTGATTCATTTATATATCCTGTGAACATTATTTTATCAGTTAGTTTAAGTTTTTCGACTTTTTGATAAATTTCATCATACATCCATCCCTTTTTCCCTGCGATGACAAGCTTAAAGTCTGGTTTATCGTGAAGTAGCAAATGGAATGCTTCAATAAGAGTTAGTAAATTTTTTCGCGGTTGTATCGTTCCAACATAAAGTAAGTATTTAGTATTTAGTATTTGGTATTTGGTATTTAGATTTGATCGACTTGCATGTAACGTGTCAAGTGTGATGCGATTTGTATATCCATTATAAACAACATCTATTTTCTCTTTCGGTATCTTATAAAACTTGACAATATCCTTCTTAGTGTTATTTGAAACAGCAATAATCCTTTTGGCTTGACTTACAGCATGTTTAGTCCAATTTTTAAGCTTATAGAGGTCTTTTTTGAGAAATTCATCAGGATAATATTCATACGCCAGGTCGTGGATGGAGACGACAAGTGGGATAGGGCAAAATCGGGGGGTATAATGGGCAGGGGAGAAGAAGACATTAATTTTTCGGTTGAGATAAAGATCAATAGGCAAAAAAATCTGACTCCATAGAGGGCCTTTAACCACGCGATATTTAAAAAATTGAGTTTCTACAGGCATGGACGATTCGGGATTTACTCTTAGGTAGATGATGAATTGAGTGTCGTTTGAGGCTTTTTTTTGAAAATATTTCAAAAGTTCATATGTGTAGACTGAAACCCCGACTCGTTTTTCAACATTTGCTTCATTGCCATCAACTCCGATTATCATGATTCCATTATATTCTAAGACTGATCAAATTCATAATTGACAAAATTAGTACTTTAAAGTAGTGTAATAATATATTATAAGTTTATTTTAAAATCTTATGTCTGAAGTAGGAGAAGGTGGTAGCGGTAATCGATCCTTTGAACCACCAAAGCCAGTTATATCGCGTGAGCAAATATTAAAAAATGCTGCAGCATTAAAAGATATGGGACGACAAGCTATGGAAGGCATGCGTGAGCGTGTAGCCACACCTGGGACAGTACAAGGAACTCGAGCTAGAGAGAGTGTTGAATTGGATGAGGCAAAATTAAGAGCGCGTCAAGAAGTTGATAAAGCGATGGGTAGGCCTGAACAATCACAAGCAACAAGTCAAAGAGCGCAAGACATTCTTACTGGGTTAAGACAAGAGATTGCACAAAGCGCCAGTGCAAAACCACCAACTGTTGCAGTTCGACAAGTGGCACCTGCAGTAAGACTAAAGTAAAAATAATTTACTTAGTTTTAGTTAACTTTAAATATATCTGCTCAAGCTTTGAAGAGACAGTGTTCCAATTATATTTTTCTTCGACAAGTTTTTTGGCATTTTGCCTGATCTTTTCATATAAAGTTCTACTTTCAAAAATTTCCACTGCTAATTTCACAAATTCCTGATTGTTTTTTGCGATCAATACATTTTCCCTATCTTTAATATCAAGTCCACTAACTCCCGTCGGTGATGAGATTACTGGTAATCCTGCTGCCATAGCTCCCAATATTTTAAGCCTGGTTCCGCCAGGACCCTTAATCGGTGCCAAAAAAATCGATGCCTGCCGGTATACTTTTTTGACCGTATCAACGTCCGATGGTTCAATTTCTATGATTTTAATTCCCTTAGTCTTAATTTTCCCCAGCTTCTCTTTCGCCTTTTGTCCGGCGATATAACAAATTGCCGATGGGATTTTTTTTATAATCTCAGGAAATATTTGATCAATGAGAAGTCTGGCTGCTTCAATATTTTGTAACCAAAAAAAATTCCCTTGATAAAGAAATATCGGTTTTTCAGATTTTTGCGTTTGATAAATTAGACTTAAATCCTCCCCGGCAGCATTGGGGATAATCTCCACCTTAAGATCAGGAATAATTTTAACCATTTGTTGTCGATCTATCTCCGACATAGCGCCAACCAAATCTGCCTTTTGCCAATATGATTTTTCCCAGAATTTAAGCTTAAGGATGTCAAAGTAAAATAATGGTTTCACAAAAAATAATTTAAAGTTTTTGACAAAATGCTGGTAGACCATATATTCGATAGTTTGCTCAACTAAGAGAATAGGGATATTTGTCTCCGGGATATGAGGCATGATATAAAAAGTTTCGGCATGTATTAGATCGAAGTTATTCTCTTGAAGTAGTTGGTAAACTCTCTCTTTTGCTTCTGTCGAATAGTTTCTGACTACTAAGAATGGATAAAGACCAAAAATGCTACGAAAAATATTTTGCATTGTCCATGGACTCTCCGATCTTTTGCAGACATAAATTTTTTCACAATAATCTTTGAGATCGTCAACATATTTTTTTTCACTGTCATTTTTGATCAGAGCAACTAAGACAATTTTGTGTTTTTTCCCCAAATTTTTGAGCAAATTATAAGATCTGACTTGACCACCTGATGACGGAGGGAAAGGTAAGTATGGGGTAAGCATCAAAATCTTCATACCTATTTTTATAGTTTAAAGATAAACACTTGGTCGTTTTCAAAGATGGTTTTATATTGCTTTTTTACCTCGTCTGCTATTTCTTTATGTAGAGTGACAAAATATTTAAATCCATTATTTTTAAATATGGATAAGTCTTCATAGACTGCAGCTACACCTTTTCGATCTGCAAGGTAGAGAAGTGTAGTATCGCCATCTCGATCGGTAACAATTTTGACGTTAGATGCTGTTACCGTATTTACAATTTTAGCAATTTTAATTAAATTTGGATCTGTGGAATAATAATCTTTAACTTTATAGTAAGAAAAAGCAAATGAAAATCCCAATATTACAATAACGGTTGATATATTAAATATCTGATTACTGAAAAGTCTTTTCTCATGAAAAATATTGCCAAAACCGATTCCAATTAGCATGGCAAGAGAGGGTAAAATCAAGGTCTGATAATAATCATGTTGGACATTGCCTCCTTGAAAAGTAAAAAGGTATACCAAAGAAGATAATGCAATAGAATGTATCAGCCAACTTTTTTTTGGTTTTTTAAGAAAACCCAATAATAATGGAAATATCAAATAGCTACCCAATATTAAATTTGGAATTCTTTCATAAAATATCCAGCGAAAAAAAGCCGGTCTAAAAAAAATATTTTTTGGTCCTTCGTATGTATTGACTACGGATATTAACCAATTCGAAGCAGGAACGCCCTGTGGGAAATTTTGTATCCATAGTCTCCAGAGTCCAGTCGGCAGCAAAACAAGTATCAAAAATATGTATAGACTGACTTTTTTTAGAGTATAGATTCCATTTTTTTGAATGAAAATATAAATTAAGGGAATAAGAAAAAAAATGGTCGTTGGTTTAACGAGTAGTGCTAAAGCGCCAAATATCAAGGACAATGAGAAAAATAGCCAACCTTTTTTTTTGTGAAAGTTACCCGGCCAAAAATACAATAGTAGTATAGAGACAAACATCAGTGATAAAGCTGTCATTTCAGGCAAAATAACTCTTGAATAATAAATAAAAAAGGGCATGATAGCAAAAACCAGTGCACCAAAAAAAGCTGAAAGTTGATGATCTTCATACAGTAGCAAGATATAAATGACCGCAATTATCAAAAGTGAAAAGATAATTGATGTTAATCTCCCATAAATTTCTAAAGATACACCAGAATATATTTTATACAGTGTGGCAAACAGACTATTATAAAAAGGAAATTCTACAAATCTATATCCTTGAGGATTATCTAATCCTGTCTGATTTCTACCTAAATCATCATATTTTGGATGCAATAAATCAAAGCCACCTCTCACAAAATTTCGCGCAACTGCTGCGGTATCGGCCTGACGCCATGAATGCCAATCAGCAACGGGATTTCCTATTTTATATAGTCTAAAAACGAGACCAATTAGTATGAGAAAGAATATGAGCAAAATATCAATCTTTTTTAACCCAAAATGCGGTTTTATAGAGTTTTCTTTCATTTTTTTGATAAGCTAATAAATCCAATCATTGATCCACTGACCAACCAAAATGTATATGCGACTTTAGATGCTTCAAAAACATCTATATATGAAGCATTGATCATGAGACCAAAAAATCCAAAAATAAAACCAATGAAAATGGGTCGATGGTCTTGTGCTGTATTTTTTATATTTCTGACAATTAGCCAGAAAATGGTAAATAATACATAGGCAAAACTCAGGAAACCAAATAAACCAAATTCACCAAGTGATCTAAGATAATCATTATCGGTTGCTTCAGTTATTGAAAAAGGACCGGTGCCAAAAATCATGTTTTTTCTAAATGCCCTTAGAGCTCTTGGCCATTCAATTTGAAGTCTCGTCGCAAAAGAAATATCAGCCACGACGCTAGATATCGCTCTAAGGTTTGCTTCAAGTGAGGCAAGAAGTTTATCTCTTTCTTCCTGCGTCAGTGTTTTTCCGGATGCAGTAGCATCTCTTATTACTTGTTGTTTATAGGCCTCTGTTTCTTTTGTGATTGGTTTTTGTTTATTTAAATCAATATATGCTGAGCCCGCTGGTAATTCTTTAGTAGAGATTCGCTGTGGCACATAAACGCTTCCAGTCGTGTCATCAACTAATATTTGTTTTACTTGAAATGTCTTTGAGAAACGATTGGTTAGATCTTTGCTAAAAAATGATAACGATAATGTGAAAATTAAAACAATAACAAACAATCGATACTTTTTCATAAAGAGAAGAAAGATCGGTGTTGTCAGCATGTAGGAGATAAAAGAGATTCTAGAGGCAGTGAAGATGAGTACAGTGATTGAACAAAGACATATGAGAAAAGTCAGCATTTTTTCTTTCAGGTTCTGATCTGATAAATACAAGATCAAAAGTGGCATTGTCATGACAAGTACAAGAATCCACCAGTTGGTAATACGAAGATTGTATGTCAAGATCAAAATCGAGACAAACCCGACAATATAAATGAAATTCTGGCTTTTTTGTAAAGTTTGAAAGTATCTACGGCTTAAATACATACCCCAAACCAGAGGTAAAAGAAAGACTAAATATGATGATAAATCATAGTGGCCGGCAAAAGTCCCGGATATTCTTGCCTCAGGAGTAAGGAGCAATATTAATCCTCGAGCAAAAGCTGGATTCATTGTTTGAACCGCAGGGAAACCAATAAATTTTTGCCCCAATCCATAAATTCCGACTAACGTCAATGAACAAAAAATTGTAAATAAAATCAGGAAAAAATCTTTTTTTGATCTGATAAAAGACGCTGTGATAAAAAAAATTGTCATATACTCTATGCGCCTTAAAGTATGAAGAAAAGCAACTTGTACATAAGGCATTGTCTTGACAATGTAAACATGGTACACAAAACTTGAAAACACGGCCAACCAAAAAATTCCAATTGGAATAATCAGTTTTCGATTTAAATGAACTTTTCTACGAACAAGTTGAAGCAAAAAAATTACCGACAAAAAAACCACAAGAAAATCGTCCGCGCGGATGTAGATATAGGTGTATTCAACGTGGATAAGTGGTAATTTAGGGTACAGCGAAATTAGAAAAACAAAGAAAGATAATACCGTTAACAATAAATTATTATCAATTATTGTCAACAATTTTATAAGCTTTTGCATATGTACTAATGAGATACTGGTTACCTAAAAGTCGGCCAATTCGACAAGCAACAAGTGCTTTTAATTTTAACATAAACTTTAGAAAGTTGATCGCCGACGTTCTATGATGTTTTTTATAAAAATATATAAGTCCTTTAAACACTTGCAAGATAGGTTGGGTACGGCCGTGGCTTGAGCCTGATCCTATATGAATAAATTGTGCATCAGGATAAAACCCAACTATTAATTGATGTTTTCTAGCTCGAAAAAAAAGGTCAATTTCGTCCATATACATAAAGATGTTATTGTCAAATCCGGAAATATTTTCAAAGTCTGTTTTTTTACAAATAAAGCAGGCGCCCGAAACCCAATCAACTTGCCTTAGTTGATTTGGTGAATAGCGTGTTAGACCATAATAATCACCTCTTAAAAAAAGAGCGGTAAAAACAATTGGCAAACTGTAATCCGGTCCGCAGGATGCTTGTGATGTCATGTCTTGATTAAAAAGTTTTCCACCGATAAATTGGAAACGTTTCTGGTTTACAAAGAACTGATATAGTTTAGGAATCGCATCAGCTAAAACTTCAATGTCTGAATTGAGGAATAGAATTATTTTGCCCTCGGCACGTTTTACAGCTTCATTATTTCCTTTTGCGTATCCGAGATTTGATTTACTGAAAATTGTTTTAAGTTTTATATTCGGACTTTGAGACATGAGCATAGAGCTATGAAAGTCTTTTAGCATTTCAACGCTACCGTCATTAGAGTTGTTGTCAATGACAATGATTTCTGCGGTAATGGTTGATTTATGGTGTAAAGAAGAAATGATAGTTTCAAGACATTTTTCCGTCAGGACTTTGGTGTTATAGGAGATAACAATTATCGATAAGTCAGTCATGATGATTATATTATAATCAATTCGTTTGCTATAATCTTTTTTATGAATTCATATACAACGCTAGATAAAATCACTGCACTTTGTAAACGTCGTGGTTTTGTCTATCCATCGTCAGATATTTATGGAGGTTTAGCCAATACTTGGGATTTTGGGCATTATGGCACGCTATTAAAAAATAACATTCGTGATTTATGGTGGAAGAAATTTGTATTAGAGAGAAATGATATGGTGGGTCTTGAAGCATCTATTTTTTTAAACCCAAAAGTTTGGGAGGCCTCGGGTCATGTGGCAAATTTTACTGACGCGTTGATAGATTGCAAAACATGTCAATTTCGAACTCGCGCTGATTTTTTGGTTGAAGAATCGTTACCGGATATCAAAGTTGAAGGACTCAGTATTGACGAACTGGAAAAAATTATCAGAGAAAATAAGATTAAATGTCCAAAATGCGGGGCTTATGATTTCACCGAAGTACGCCGTTTTAATCTCCTGTTTGAAACACGGGTAGGTATTGTTGAAGAAAAGAAAGCAAAGGTTTATCTTCGTGGTGAGATCGCACAAGGAATATTTGTTAACTTTAAAAACGTATTAGACACGATGCGAGTTCGTCTACCTTTTGGGATCGCCCAAATAGGAAAAGCCTTCAGAAATGAAGTCACTTTAGGCCAGTTTATACACCGTACTTTAGAATTTGACTTGATGGAGCTTGAATATTTCATAAAATCAGACGCGTGGGAGTCAATATATGAAATGTGGAAAACTGAAATGATTGATTTTGCACTTATAGTAGGTATTGCAAAAGAGAATGTGCGTTGGCGCGAGCACGACGAAAAAGAAAGATCTCATTATTCAAAGAAAACAGAAGATATCGAATACAAATATCCTTTTGGGTATAAAGAATTGTTTGGGATCGCATATCGTACTGATTTTGATTTAACCAATCATGCAAAAAACTCGGGAAAAGATTTAGCATATCGTGATCCACAAACGGGTGAAACTTTTATTCCCCATGTTATTGAACCAACATTTGGATTGTCACGATTGGTTGGAGCAATAATATTTGACGCTTATAAAGAGGATGAAGTAAATGGCAAACAGCGAGTATATTTGAAGTTAAATCCAAAAATTGCGCCTATTAAAGCTGCGATTTTCCCATTGCAAAAGGATGAGAAGTTACAAAAAAAAGCCAAAGAATTATATAGTAAATTGAAATCACATTTCGTTTGTGAATTTGATGACAGCGGCAACATTGGTAAAATGTATCGAAGACAGGATGAAATTGGTACACCATTTTGCGTTACCGTCGATTACGATACAATTGTAGATGACACAGTCACAATAAGAGAAAGAGATACGATGAAACAAGAAAGAATTCGTCAGGACGACATTATAGAATTTATTAAGAAAAAAATATTATAATTTTTATATAGTCATAACGTTAATTCATTAAAATATGAAAATATTAAATCAAATTTTGCAAAGCAAAAAAATCTTGGTGAGTGTGGTTATTGTACTAATGTTAATCGTTGGTTTTTTTTTGATAAAAAGCAATAAGAAAGTTTCACCAAGTAAAACTCAGACTGAAGAATTGCTTCCGGAAAGTGAGATTATACCGACGGTCGGCTCCTCTACAACAGTTGATTTAAAAGCGGATAGATTAAAACGTGAAGTGTCATTGACAATCAAAGGAGTACCGGAGAGTACAAATAATATTGAATATGAAATGTCATATTTAGCTGATGGTAATTTACCAAAGGGTGTTATCGGGACTGTCGAAGTTGACGGTAAGACAGAGGTTGAAAAAACAGGAATTACGCTCGGAACATGTTCTTCAGGAGCATGCGTGTATGATAAAGGTGTAAAAAGCATTAAAGTTGCGTTGAAGTTTAATGGAGAATACGGCAGTAGGTCTTTTGAAAAAGAGTTTGAAATTTAATACCGAATCCGTAGGGTGCCAAGGAATGTCCACCCGTCGGGTGGATAGCTTCATGACTTAAAATAATTGCTTCTCCAGAGATTAAAATCAGATAAATTTATATTTCCATCTGTGTTGAAATCACTTTTATTAAGTAATGGATTTTGTTGATTTGTAGAAGAGTTATATTCGCTTCGCCAAATGTTAAAATCTGCTAAATTTATGCTGTTATTGCAGTCTGCATCACCATTTTTTTTACTAAGACAGTTATTGTTAATAATTGTTGGAGTCGGTACATCTGGTATTTGAGTATTGACAGGTGGGATATTGGTTAGCGTGGGACGGGAAATTGTTGGAATGCCTGACGGTATTGGCGTAGGCACGGATAGCTGTGCTTGCCTGAATTGTATAGCATTTTCTGGATAAAGTAAATAATACCACCAATTTTTTTTCATTTTAAAAGTAGTGCTATAACGGCTGATCATGTCTATTTCACCGTCACTCCGAGGCAAACTGCCAAACCAAAATTCTTCCCACCCATTCGGATCTGTGTCTGTGCAATTCCATTTGTCGCAATTAAGATTCTCTGTTTGTCCGGTAAAGTTAGGAAAATTTTTCCAATCGATACAGCTTGATTTTTTATAACTTTTATTGCTGTAGTCATATTGACTTTGTGCATTTGAAGGAATATGTCCATAGCCACAATACGTCATCGTACAGGGTGTTGTATTGGTTCCCATAGGTAGTTGGCAGACGATAGAGAAATTTTCCCAGTATTTTTGTCTGTCTGAAGTGTTCCAATTCTCGGTCATAAAAATCATTGTTGATTCGATCCTGTGAGCATAAACATGGGTAAAGGGATGTGGGCCGAATTCAGAAGTTACTACCATGTAATTTTTGTTACAACCGTCGATCTTATAAAACGGTCCATTGACCCAAAAACCCGACTTGGGTCCAATCATTAAACTTTCATAGGCAAGAGTATATGATGGACTAGAGATCCATATTTCATCGACATTATTTTCTAATGCTATGGAACATATATTATTATCTTTTATTAAGCTCGTATAATCTATTTGCCATTTTTGCTTTTCACAATTTCCTGTTGGATCAGGACCTGCACATTGCCATTCCCTATATTTGGCAAATGAATAATTGAAACCATTTAAATATTTAGGAAAAGTAGTAATCTTTATTTTTTTTACAACTTGATAGTTAATGGAGTCTTTAGATAGTCTTTTAAAAGCATCAATATTTGAGGAAGCAGCTTCAGCCGCAGCCTCATCGGGGGTTTTACCCGGAAAAAGATGGCTCCAGAATTCACTCATCATCGATTTGCCGTTTTCTTGCGGATCAAGATTTACGAGAAGAACTTTAGGTGAAAACAGCTGTGTATTTTGTTGTGCAAAAGTAGTACCAAGGGCTAAAAAAAGGAATATGCTGCTGCATATGATGAATTTAACGCAAGATCCAGTAATATCGTTAAGAAACATATAATTTCACCTAAAATAATCATAGCAGTTTTTGACAATAAAGAAAATCGCTACATTTAGTGTCTATTAACTCCCTTGACTCCTTGACAGTGGGTCTATATGGATGTAAACTGGTGATAAATGGCATTTTTAGGTGAATATGAAGTATCGGTAACAGCAGGATCGAGAATTGTACTACCAAAGAAGATAAGAGAGAATTTGAAAGGAAACACCTTTATATTAACCAAAGGTTACGATATATGTTTAGCCGGTTATGACAAGCAAGATTGGAACAATCGCGCGGGAGAGTTGACAAAAATCTCATTGCTGGAGACTGACAATGTAAGCAAACGACGTTTTCTATTTTCTGGAGCGTGTGAGATTGAAATTGATGTACAAGGTAGATTCGTGATACCAAAAGCCTTATTTGGTTATATAAATCTGATAAGAAGCACTTTAACGATCATTGGAGTCGGAGACCATTTTGAAATCTGGGAGACTAAAAGCTGGCAAGGTTATTTGAAACAAATTAACCAGCAAGTGACTAGTAACTAGTTACTAGAAACTATTTTATGCATACACCGGTATTGTTAGAACAAGTAATTGATGCATTGAAAATTATAAATAAGGATAAATATATTGATGCGACTTATGGAGAAGGCGGACATAGTCGCGAAATTATTAAAAGAGGAGGAAAGGTTTTGGCAATTGAATGGGATCTTGAACAGTTCAAAGTTCAAAGTTCAAAGTTCCAAATTGGAGATTTGAAATTGGTCAATGGTAATTTTAAAGACATTGAAAGAATTGCAAGAGAAAATGACTTTTTTCCGGTTGATGGAATTTTGTTTGATCTGGGGATATCAATGAACCAGATAAGAAACGCGGGTAAAGGCTTCTCATATTTAGCACTTGAAGAGCCTTTAGACATGCGAATCAATCAGAAATTAACGACTACGGCAGCGGATATTATTAACAGTTCGTCCGTGCATGAATTATATGAGATATTTAGCAGGAATTCTCAGGAGATCGATTCTGGGCCAATTGCTGAGGCTATTTCTCGCGCCCGTCATATGAAAAAATTTGATAAAGTGGTTGATTTAACCGACCTTATTAGTGGTTTAAGTTTGAGATCTAAGCGTGAAAGCGTCCTAAGAAGAATTTTTCAAGCACTACGAATGAGAGTAAATGATGAGTTAACAAATATCGAGAAAGGTATTGATGGAGCGCTTAATGTTTTAAAGCCGAGTGGTAGATTGTTAATTATTTCTTTTAATCAGACTGAAGATCGGTTTGTCAAAGATATATTTAAGAAAAAAACAGAACTCAAAACACAGAGACCAATTAGATCGAGAAGTAATAATAGATTTGAAAAAACAGCATTGCTAAGAGTTGTATCAAAGGCAACATCATGAAAATATCTCTAAATAAAATATTATCGGGTTGTTTGCTAATTCTATTAGTTATCAATATGTTCCTCTATACAAAGACTACTGTTTTAAGTGATCAAATGTTAAAGTTGGAAAAAGATACTAAACAACTGCGTATTGAAAATATTTCACTTGAAAAACAATTAGCGAATAATTATTCACTTGAAAATCTTACCAAACTTGCCGTGAAATATGGGTTTTCGAAGATTAGTAACCCAGTATATCTAAAACAGCTTCATTATGCTTTTATACTAGATCATGACTAGGTTAAGAATAATACTTGCTGCTTATTTTCTACTTCTATTAGCTGTCATTATTAAATTATTTATAATTCAAGTTGTCTTTTCAGATAAATACACTGGCAATATATATTTAAAAACGCAAAAAATTCAGCCTTTTCGAGGTGCCATATTTGATCATTCGTCTCGACCTCTTGCGTTTAATGAAATAACCTACTTGCTCTTTGCTGAGCCCAAAAAAATCATTGACAAAGAGTCAATTGTAAAAAAAATCGATTCAATTACACAAATCGGAGAAACAACTATTTCGGCAAAACTAAACACTGATAAGTCGTGGATAGCTATCGGAGACGGTATTTCGCAAGAACAAAAAAAAAAGATAGAGAGTGAAAAAATTGTTGGGTTGGGGTTTGAGGAAAGACAAAGGGTATTTTATCCAGAAAGCTCCTTAAGCGCTCATATCATGGGATTTGTGGGTAAGAATGATGTAGGAGACAATGTTGGTTATTTTGGTATAGAAGGTTTTTATGAAAAAGATTTGGCTGGACTACCTGGTATTGTTAAGACAGAGAGAGACTTACTTGGCAATCCGATTCTAGTCGGTGTTCAAAATTTACTGCGAGGAGAGAATGGACGTGATTTGATACTGACTCTTGATAAAAATGTTCAATATATCGTCAAGAAAAATTTATTAGCAGGACTTAATCGCTATAAAGCTAAGGGAGGTTGTGCTATAGTTGCAAATCCAAAAACTATGGAAATTATCGCGATGTCATGTTTACCTGATTATGATCCTACAAATTATCAATCTTCAAGTGAAGAAATATATAAAAATCCAGCTGTATCTTCGCTTTATGAACCTGGATCAATCTGGAAACCTATAATTATGGCTTCGGCATTGAATAGTGAGTCCATTAAACCCACAGATGTTTATAACGAAACGGGCTCTATCAATGTTGGCGGGTATGAAATTCAAACTTGGGACAATAAATATGAGGGAGAAATTTCTATGACGAGAATACTAGAAAAATCATCCAATGTAGGGATGGTTTTTATCGGAAGTAGACTAGGGAATGAAAAGTTAATAGATTATTTAGATAAATTTGGCGTTGAAAAAAAGACAGGAATTGATCTTCAAGGAGAGATCTCGGGAATTCTCAAACCAAAATCTCAATGGTATGACGTCGATTATGCGACTGCGACTTTTGGACAAGGTTTGGCTGTTACTCCAATAAGAATGATTACTTCATTTGCCGCTTTGATAAATGGAGGCAATTTAATGAGACCGTATGTTGTATCAAAAATGAAAGGTAAAATAACAAAAACGACTCAACCTGCAATTGTAGATAGGGTGATAAGTAGGCGAACATCAATTGTAATTAAGAACATGTTACAAAAGACAGTTGAAAATGCAGAAGTAAAATGGAAACGTCCAGCAGGTTATAAAATCGGTGGTAAAACTGGAACTGCTCAAGTTGCAATCGCTGGACATTATGATCCTTCAAAAACTATTGCTTCATTTGTTGGATTTACTCCTGTTGAAGACCCCCAATTAATAATTCTAGTTGTATATCGTGAACCCCAAACTTCACCATGGGGTTCAGAAACAGCAGCGCCGGTTTTTTTTGAGATTTTAAATGAGCTTTTGTTATACTATAACATCGCACCAGAGTAAGATACGTATCAAAATATATAGTTAGAAATACAAGAATTTATGAGACAACAAATAAAAAATTATTTCCATCTTTTTGAAGCAGTTGTAGCTAATATTTGTTTCGGGTTCCCGAGTCGATCCTTAAAAATTATTGGTGTCACCGGAACTGATGGAAAAACGACAACTACTCATCTGATTCATCACATATTGACTCAAGCCGGTAAAAAAGCGACGATGATTTCAAGTATCTCGGCGCCAGGATTACATACGACAACACCACGCGCATGGGAGACACAAAAATTTCTAAAAGCTGCAGTTGATCAAGGTATAGAGTATGTGGTTCTAGAGACAACGTCGCATGCATTAGATCAAAATCGAGTCTGGGGAATTAAATATGAGGTGGGGATAGTTACCAATATCACCCGCGAACATCTTGATTATCACAGAACTTATAATGAATACGTATCTGCCAAAGTTAAATTATTACAAGTATCACATCATAAGATTATAAATCGTGATGATGATTCATACTCATCAATTAAGAAGTTGATGGAGGGACGAGAACTTATTAAATATTGTTTATCAGGAGACGGTGACTATATTTGGAAATCTTCTCTGTCTTCTCAAATCACCGGTCAGTATAATAAGCAAAATATTCTGGCTGCATTTGCGGCATGTCGAGAGCTAGGACTTGAGGAGCGACTAATTGTCAGTGCTATAAATAATTTCAAGTTACCACAAGGAAGGATGGATGTTGTATATGATAAAGACTTTAAAGTCATTATAGATTTTGCTCATACTCCAAATGCGATTTTTAACGTTTTAGCAGCTGTAAAACATGAATATGAGCCAAAAGGTAGAATTATCCATGTTTTTGGATCTGCGGGACTACGCGATTTTAAGAAAAGACAAGCGATGGGGCTGGCCAGTGGTCGATTTGCCGATCTTGTTATATTGACTGAGGAGGATTATCGAACAGAGGATGTTGATAAAATTTGTGTAGAAATTGGTAGTGGTCTTGAGTTAAGAGGATTCCTTAAAGACAATGTAAATGACTTTTCAAATCAGCCAAACAAAACATATTGTATAGTTCATAATCGAGAAGATGCTATTTCTTTAGCGATAAAAACGGCTAAAAAAGATGATGTAGTTATTACCACAGGTAAAAGTCACGAAAAAAGTCTTGCCCGAGGTGAAAAAGAATATCCATGGGATGAATTTAATGCTGTAGAACAGGCTCTACATAAATTGCACTCTAATAGTATTGATCATGATGATCTACGATAAAAAAATAGGTATATATTTTTCAACAAAGATTAATGACAACGATTTTTTTTCGGGTTTTGGGACAAAAAAAACTAAATTAAAACAAATAGTCGGACGAGATCGTAGAATTTTTCAGTTAAAGCAAATTCACTCCGATAAGATTGTATGTTTTAATTATTTAAATAAGCAAGAAGAGGGTGATGGTATGTATACTAATGATAAACACGTTGTTATTACAGTACAAACAGCCGATTGTGTCCCGATAATATATGCAGATAAAAAGAAGAAAATTATTGGTATTTCTCATCAAGGGTGGAAGGGAACTCAACTTAGGCTTACCCAAAAAATGATTCGCCAATTCTTAAATCTTAATTCTATGATCAAAGATCTAAGAGTAGCGATCGGTCCATCAATTGGGAGCTGTTGTTACAACATTGATGAAGAGAGATTGAAGATTTTTAAAGTAGAATTCGCTTCATATCCTCAATCCGTATTCGATATCCATCTAGATAAACCATTTTTGAACCTTAGCTACCTTAATTATCTACAACTTATTGAAATGGGCTTAAACAAAGAACAGATTGACTTTTTTCCGTTTTGCACTAAATGTCATGAAAAACATTTTTATTCCTTTAGACGAGATGGGTTACCGATAAAAAAAGAGATGACAAATTTTGTGGTGTTTAGTTAAATTTTCCTTTACTTTATCTTTGAAGTCGCTTTTCGTATACTTATTTTTACTCTATGGACATACAAAAAACTCAAAACATCTATATGGTTGGGATAAAAGGTGTGGGCATGACGGCTTTGGCTTTGATATTGAAGAAAATGAACAAAAATGTTTGGGGATCAGACTTGGGAGATGAATACAAGACCGATGAGGTGTTAAAGAAAAATAATATTTCCATTAGTCTCGGATTTAAAGAGCAAAATATTAATGATGATATTGATCTGGTAATTACAACGGCTGCACATGGTGGTCTCTCAAATATCGAAGTACAAAAAGCGATGGAGCGTAATATTGTCGTCATGACTCATGCTCAAGCCCTGGGGCAAGTTATGAATCTATTCAAAGTAAAGATATCTGTATGTGGTAGTCACGGCAAAACGACAGTTTCCGCAATGATCGCTTTCGTCTTTGCAAAACTGGGTAAAAAATTTGGTTACCATGTTGGTGTTTCCTCATTTTCAGGATTTGATGCAGGTGGATTTTCTGGTTTCGATTATTTTGTCTCTGAAGCAGATGAATATGTTGCATCGCCTGGAATAGATAATACTCCACGGTTTATGTATCAAAACCCCGATATTATTATATGTACAAACATTGATTTTGATCACCCCGATGTTTATAAAAGTCTTGACGAGGTCAATGATGCTTTTACTAATTTTCTCGAAAAATTAACAACAAAAACTTGCAAGCTTATTTATTATAAAAACGATGTTCTGCTACAAAAAATCGCCGGCCAACTATTGATACCTGAAATTCATACTTACGATCTAGACGACGCGCAAAATTTATCCCTTAATATTTCTGGGAAGCATAATCGACTTAATGCGGCAGCGGTTTTGGCATTATTTCGATCTATGGGTGAAGATGAATCTCAGGTAAAAAAAGCCATAACTGAGTTTAGAGGTTCCTCACGGCGCTTTGAAAAAATATATGAAAACTTTGGATCGATATTATACGACGATTATGCACATCATCCAATGGAAATAGTCGCCACAATAGAAGCCGCTAGAGCTCAATATCCAACTAGACGGCTTCTGGTTATTTTTCAGCCTCATACCTACTCTCGAACCCAAACATTTAAGTCTGGTTTTATTAATGCATTAGCTAAGGCGGATATATCAATAGTAACTGAGATTTATTCCTCTAAACGTGAAGCAGCAAAGAATTTTTCAATTTCTAGTCCACAACTAGTTGAAGAAGCACGAAATCAAGGATTCAAGAACATAAGTTTCTGTCCTATAGACGACCTGAGTATCAAACTCAAGACAATTTTAAAACGGGGTGATGTGATCGTAACTATGGGTGCTGGGTCGATATATCAAGCTCATTCTGATATAATTAGAGCCATGAATGACGTAATGTGAAACCAAGTCAAACTTGGTAAATCATATAACATCTATTGCAATATGATACAAACTATATCAAAAGATGTACATAAACAATTGGAAAAAATTCTTGGAAAAGAGCGCGTTCGTAACAACATATTGTTAGCTCCATTTACTACATTTAAAATTGGTGGACCGGCGCAATTTTTTTTCGAGGCTTTATCGGATGATGATTTAGTGCATGCAGTTAAATCGAGCGCAAAATTAAAGTTACCCATCACTATTCTTGGAGGTACATCAAATGTGATAATTTCTGATGCAGGTATAAAAGGCCTAGTGGTCATTAATAGAAATATTTATAAGACTATCGTATGCGAAGAGGACAAAGTTGTGTATCTTAAGGTCTCCTCAGGATACTCAATGACACGACTGGCGAAAGAGACGGCAGAAGACGGGTTGACTGGTCTTGAATTTCATTTAGGATTACCAGGTACAGTCGGAGGCGCGCTTTTTATGAATTCAAAGTGGACTAATCCAGTGTCTTATGTTGGTGATACTCTCACGAGCGCCAAATTAATTAATCCCAGTGGTGAGATCAAAATTGTTAATCGTGATTATTTTCAATTTGGTTATGATCAGAGCATCTTACAAAAGACCAAAGAAATAGTAATATGGGCACAATTTCGTCTTAAAAAGGCAAAACCTCAAGCCGTTATCGAGCAAGGTAAAAAAGCTTTTTTGTATCGAAAACAAACACAACCATTTGGTGTTTTTTCTTCAGGTTGTTTTTTTAGAAATGCAGATGGTAGATCGGCAGGAGAGTTAATTGACAAGTCCGGATTAAAAGGATTTAGGATTGGTGGAGCTAGGGTATCTGACAAACATGCAAATTTTATTATCAATTTTAATCATGCATCAAGTGACGATATTAAGAAGCTGATATCTCACATTAAACGTGAAGTTTATCAAAAACATAATATTAAGCTACAGGAAGAAGTTGTCTTTATCTAAATTATGAAAGATGCTTATATTATCACTGGAGGAAAGCCATATAGTGGTGAAGTGCAATTATCAGGAGCTAAAAACGTTGCTTTAAAAGTAATCATTGCTTCATTATTGCTCGATGGTGAAGTCATTCTCGGAAATATTCCATACATCAGAGATGTTGCTGAACTCATAGAGCTTACGACGTCATTAGGCATAAAGTTAAGACGTGATGGACATAATTTAACTATTGATTCTAAAGGTTTTCTTGAAAAAAAAATTGACATGTTGTCCGCATCAAAAATAAGAGTCTCTTTTATGCTTTTTGCACCTCTTCTATATCGTTTTGGCAAGGCTTCAATTCCAAATCCTGGAGGTTGTCGACTAGGCGCTCGTCCAATAGATAGGCAGATAGAAATGATGAAAGCCTTCGGTGTTAAGGTAATATATGATTCGTCGTCGGGATATTATCACACATCGTTAAAATCAAAAAAACCTCAATCTACTCATTATAAATTTTCAAAACCGACCCACACCGGAACAGAGTTGGCATTGATGTTTGCAGCAATTGCTGACGGTTCTAGCCGTATAGACAATGCAGCCTGTGAACCAGAAATTGATGATTTAGTCAATTTTTTAAATCAATCAGGCGCTAAAATTACAGGAAAAAACGGTTGTTTTAATATTGTGGGTGTGGACAAATTAATTCCGGGAAACGTTTTTACTATATCTAATGATCGAAATGAAGCGCCAACTTTTGCTGCTTTTGCCATTGCAACAAAAGGCGATGTTTGTGTTAAAGGTATATCAAAACAAGCCATTAGATCTTTTGTAAAAAGACTTGAAGAAGCGGGTGGAGGCGTTGAGGAGGTTCGTGGCGGTATTCGTTTCTTTTATAAAAGAAGATTATTGAGCTCTAATATTACCACTCGACCACATCCGGGATTTATGACGGATTGGCAAGGGCCTTGGGCAGTCTTGATGACGCAGGCAAAAGGAATATCTACAATTCATGAAACTGTATTTGAAAATAGATTTGGGTATGTATCGGAATTAAAAAAATTAGGCGCACGAATTGATTTTTATGAACCTAAGGTTAGAAATTCAAATAAAATTTATCAGTTTAATATAAACGATCGAAATAAGGAATGTGAACCACAAGCAATACGGATAGAAGGAGGATCAACCCTTCATGGTGGTGTTCTAACGGTGAGTGATCTCAGAGCCGGAGCAAGTTTGCTGATAGCCGCTGCATGTACACAAGGGGAAACAATCATTAATGGTGCTTCTGTTATCGATCGAGGTTATGAAAAAATTGACAAAAAACTTTTAACTCTTGGTGCTACAATAAAAAAAGTTTAATTAAATAATTCAAGAAAATGTTTAATTCATTATTAATCTTAAGCGGAGGATCAAGTACGAGATTTTGGCCTCTAACTGATAAAAATTTAACGCCTTATCTTGGATTGACCTTATTAGAATATCAGCTCTCTACTTTTCAAAAAATTGCGCAACAAATTATCATCGTGACAAACAAAAGCAATAAATCTGTAATTGAACAAATTGTTAATGGTACTGATATTCAGGTAAAGCTTGTAGAACAGGTAGGAAATGGGCAGGGGGAGGCAATATTATCAGCAAAAAAATATCTTCACGGTAAGACGTTGATAATCAATGCAAATGATATTTTTAACCAAAATATTGTGTCAATACTAAGCCGGAAATTGGAATTATCCGATTGCGATGGCGTAATAACAACAAGAATCGTTTCAGATTACTTTCCTGGTGGATATGTCATTTGTCAAGATGATAATGTTACGGAAATAATTGAAAAGCCGGAAAAAAATCATGTGCCGTCAGAAAGGATAAAATTAGTAGTTGATGGTTATAGAGACATAAGTGAGTTTATTCAAATACTAGAAAGCACACAACCTATAAAAGACGATCAATATGAACAATCAATATCAAAATATATCAAATTAGGTAAAAAAATAACATACGAAGATTATTCAGAGGATTGGATAGCGATAAAATATCCATGGGATGTCATAGCAGCCATGCAATTTTTCTTATCAAAAATTAAAGATACAAAAAAAAATAGTGTAAAGATAGCCGGTAGCGCTGAAATCCAGGGACGCGTGTATTTTGATGAAGGTGTTGTTGTTCATCCGTTTGCCACCATTGTGGGTCCTTGTTATATCGGTAAAAATACCATTATTGGGTCATACAGTATGATCAGAGAAAGTAATATCGGCCGTGACAGTTTAATCGGAGGTTATTCAGAAGTAACACGTTCCTATTTAGGTAATCACGTTTATCTACACCGTAATTATGTCGGTGATTCAGTCTTGGAGAATAATATTTTAATGGGTGCGGATGCTGTAATAGCTAATTACCGCTTTGATGAACAGTTGATATCATCACGTGTTCGAGGGGAATACATATCTACCGGACGAAGCAAATTTGGTGCCGTAATAGGCTCCAATGTTAAAATCGGTGTCAATAGTAGCATTATGCCCGGGGTTAAAATCGCACCAAGCTCGGTCGTCAGTCCTCAAAGCCTAATTAAAACAGATATATCCTAATTTTTTTAATGAAAAAGGTATTAAGTATTTATTTTATCCGGTTGTTCTTTATTTTCTCAATTGCCTATATAGCGGGTTTTTTATTACCCTATAAAGGTTTTTTTCCTTACAAAGAATTGCTCAATGTCTATAATTTGCCTATATTTATCAAGGCGTTTGCTAATTTCGATGGGTTGCATTATATAAGTATTGCCCAGAGCGGGTATTATCAATATCAACAGGCTTTCTTTCCACTTTACCCAATTATTATTAGAGTCGTTGCTATATTTGTAGGCAAAAATTATCTTATTTCCGGGCTTTTGATTTCTAATTTATCATTTCTTTTAGCTTGTATAGTAATGTATAAGCTACTTCATCTTCTCAAATACCAAAATGTTCCATGGTTTATTTTATTGTTATTTCTTTTTCCTTCGAGTTTTTACTTTTCTACTGTTTATACAGAAAGTTTCTTTTTATTGCTTTTTTTATTGGTAATTTATCTGCATCTGAAGAAGAAATATTGGATTAGCGCCATTTTTTCATTTTTTTGCGTTTTAACGAGATTAATAGGTTTATTTACTCTGATATTCTATTTGCCATTCAAGAAAAAACAATCATCTATTGTTTGGCTTATTATTTTTCCCATTTTTGGACTTATTATTTATATGATATATCTTTTTCTGACAGTTCAGGATCCACTTTTCTTTTTAAATTCACAACCCATTTTTGGCGCTCATCGTAGTACAAGTTTGATTTTTCTACCTCAAGTTTATTATCGTTATCTAAAAATTTTTATCACTGCAAATAAAGATAATGCCTATTTTACAGCGTTAATTGAGTTTTTTATATTTAACTTCGTATTCTTTATATTGATTTTGGATTTTAAAAAAAGGTACAAAACGAACATAGAGCTAACACTACTTAATATATTCTCTTTAGTCAATTTGATATTGCCTACACTGACCGGTACTTTTTCATCCATTCCTCGATATGCGGTCATGTCGCTGTCGATTTTTTTTTATTTGGGAGAACTGAAAAATCGATCAATTAAAATAATTATCGCCGTCTTATTTTTTTGTTTACAAGTCATCATGTTGTCATTGTTTATTCAAGGATATTTTATCGGCTAGATTTGGTTATATCGCGTTCATCGCTTATAATTACAGTATGAAAAAAGTCGTGGTCATGGGTGGTGGTACCGGAGCATTTGTGGTCCTGTCGGGATTAAAACAATATCCGGTTAATATATCAGCCATTGTATCCGTCATGGATAGCGGTGGTTCTACAGGGAGACTTAGAGATCAATATGGTGTCGTACCTCCGGGAGATCTTAGACAGTGTTTGGTAGCGTTGTCAAAAGCGTCGGATCTGTGGCGTAAGCTTTTCTTGTATCGGTTTTCAACAGGTGATTTTAAAGGTCATAATTTTGGCAATATTTTTTTAACAGCACTAGAAAAGAATGCAAAAAATTACCAAGAAGTGATTAATGTTGCTTCGTACATACTTCAAATACAGGGTAAAGTCATTCCGGTGACTTTTGATAATGTAAATCTTGGAGTCAAGTATGAAGATGGCGAAATTATTTTTAAAGAAGATTTGATTGATACTGCATTTCATAAAAAAAGCCGAATTGTCAGTGCTTTTTTAAAACCAAAAGCAACTGTCAATCCCGCTGCAAAAAATGCAATACTTCTGGCAGATTATATTGTTATAGGCCCAGGAGATTTATATACCAGTTTAATTCCAAATATTCTCGTGAAGGGAATTTCAGAAAGTATAACAAAAGGCAAAGGGAAAATAATATATATTCTAAATCTTATGACAAAACGAGGACAAACGACTGATTATTTCGCATCAGATCATATCAGTGATCTTGAATATTATATTGGTCGAAAGATAGATCTTGTGATTGTAAATAAAACTGTCATGGGTAATCGGGTTAGAGAGTATTACAATAAATATGATGAAAAACAGATTGTTGATGATTTACCACAAGATCAATTTATAAAGAGAGAAAATTTATTGGCAAAAAAGATATATCATCAAAATATAGCGGATAACACATTAAGAAGTTTGGTAAGACATGATTCGGGGAAATTAGGAAGGGCTTTATGGAGCATAATAAATAAACGTACATGAGACATCTTATTAAAAAGCACACAATATCATTTAAACATGCGTTTGATGGTGTAATTTGGTCTTTTAAAACTCAACCCAATTTTAGAATCCATTTACTTCTTAGTCTTGTTGCAATTTTTTTAAGTTTTTATTTACAACTTGAGACTTTTGAGTGGTTGATAATATTAATGCTTATATTTATTGGGTTAGTTATTGAGATGATAAATACTGCCATTGAAGCAACGACAGACGCAATTGATCGGAATCTTCGCCAAGATATTGCAATAGCTAAGGATGTTGCCGCCGGAGCGATGCTCACATATGCCATCGGTGCGATTGTGATCGCTTCATGTATATTTTTTCCAAAATTTTAAACAAATAATATGTCGATATATCTTTTTGTACTTTGTACATCTTTTATTATCAATCTCATATTTATAATTCCTTTTATCAATCTTCTATACAAACTTAAATTTCAACGAGGTAAGCAAGAGACGAAAGATGCTTTTGACAAAAGAACGCCAATTTTTGATAGTTTTCATAAAGCAAAGGTTGGTACACCTGTCGGTGGGGGATTAATGCTTGTTGTGACAACTTTAATTTTATTTCTTTTATTTTCATTTATATTTACGGCTCTAAAAGTCCCTGTAATCAGCAATTTTGGTCAAGTCATTAATGAAATTAAAATTATCCTATTTACTTTCGTATTTTTTTCTTTTTTAGGTTTATATGATGATATTTCAAAAATTCTTTTTTTACAAAAAGGTTCATTTTTTGGACTTCGTTTAAGGCATAAGTTATTTATAGAAATTGCTTTGGCACTTGTTGTTTCATTTTGGATATTTAAGGATTTAAAAGTAGATTTTATAAATATTCCCTTTTTTGGGATCATGCATTTGGGATGGTTTTATATATTATTTGCTGCATTTGTCATTGTTGCATTTGCCAATGCAGTTAATATAACCGATGGTCTTGATGGTCTTGCAAGTGGAAGTTTGGCAGTTGCCTTAACAGGTCTTTGGGCAATAAGTGTATCAATACTTGATACACCGCTATCACTTTTTTTGGTTGTTTGGATTGGGGGAATGGTTGCGCTACTTTATTTTAACGTTTATCCCGCGAGAATTTTTATTGGTGATACCGGTTCACTATCTTTTGGAGCTACTTTTGCAGTAATAGGATTGATGCTTGGAAAGAGCTTTGCTCTGCCAATAATCGGAGGTATCTTTATGCTAGAAATTGTCACATCTTTGATTCAACTTTTAAGTAAAAAATTCAGGAAAAAGAAATTCTTTCCCGTAGCACCATTACATTTATGGTTACAGCTTCGCGGTTGGGAGGAGCCTAAGATCGTTATGAGAGCTTGGGTGATCTCAGTAATGTTTGCCATAATCGGTCTTATGATTGCCTTCATGCAGTAATTGGTATTTCTAAGTCAGTTAACATATAATTCTCACTATGAGAACCAAAGCTACGGTTTTTGAATTTGTAGGTTATAAGGCTTATCTCAATGAGGGTAAATTCGAGTTTTATTACAAAATATTATTTGACGATGGCAAGAGTGAAGAGTTTGTCGAAAAACTTCGTATAGCAAGTCAGAATAGATTGGTGATTGAAAATTCATTAGATAACATTCTTCAAAATTTACTTCTCATGTTAGGTATAAGCTACTATAAACTATACTGCCCAAAGGAGATAAAGATAAATGGCTATTCATTGACCAGCGACCAAGCCAAGTTTTGGAATACGGTCTATACAAAAGGATTAGGAGAGTTTTTCTATAAAAATAAGATTGACTTTCATGGGTTGGTGAATTTTCCGTATCATAATTCAACGTCGGGTGTTGAATCTGTAAAACTAATAGTTTCACAGAAAGCCTTGGTGCCATTTGGCGGTGGTAAAGACTCTATTGTCACAGCCCAAATACTGAAAGAAAAAAATATTCCCTTTGAGACATTTACTCTTAATACGACGCGCTTGCAGCAAGATTTAATCAAACTCCTGAATGTTAATAATATTATAGTTATGAGAGAATTAGATCCAAAACTCTTTGTATTAAACGAACATAAAGGTGTATACAACGGCCACATTCCCATTACGGCAATTTATTCATTTGTGGCGATCATCGTGGCATACATGTATGGATTTAACGAAATAGTCATGTCAAATGAAAAAAGCGCAAGCTTCGGCAATGTTGAGTATCTTGGATCTGAAATTAATCATCAGTGGAGCAAGTCAGAAGAATTTGAACGTTTATTTCACGACTATATAAATAAATTTGTAACGGGTGATATTAATTATTATTCATTACTTAGGCCATTTTATGAAATCGAAGTGATACATCAATTTGTGAAATGGCCACAATATTTTCCGCTTTTTTCCAGCTGCAACGTCAATTTTCAAATTAAAAAAAATGTTGGGAAGAAAAAATGGTGTGGATCATGTGCCAAGTGTTGCTTTATTTTTACACTTATGTCATCTTTTATTTCAAAAAATGAGTTAATCAAAATATTTAAGGAAAATTTATTTGCCAAAACTGATCTGATCCATATTTATCGTGAACTGTTAGGTCTTGAGAAAATTAAACCCTTTGAGTGTGTCGGTACACCTGAAGAGACAATGGTGGCTTTTTATGCAGCATCAAGAAGGAGTGAATATAAAAATGATATCGTTATGCAGATGTTTGAACGTGAAGTTTACCCAAAAATTAAAAATATTAAAGAGATGCGAAGACAAGTCTTGTCAGATTGATTATGAGAAATGACGAATTGGTTAAATTTAAACAAATTTTGATTCTAGGTTATGGCGTTGAAGGAAAGGCAAGTTATGATTATTTAAAAAAAATTCATCCGGAAGCTAAAGTCGCTTATGCTGATGAGAAAGATGACCTTGATTATTTAAAAAAACAGTACGAATTTGATTTAGTGATTAAAACCCCGGGGATTCAAAAAAATCTCGTAAAAACAAAATATACGACAGCGACAAACATATTTTTTGCCAATTTTAAAGGGAAAATAATAGGCGTTACTGGTACAAAGGGCAAAAGTACGACCGTGACTTTGATCTATAGAATTTTGAAAGCGTCCGGTTTTGATGCATTTCCGGCAGGTAATATCGGTTTACCTGCGCTAGCATATCTTATGACATCAAAAAAGAAAGAACAAATATGTGTTTATGAATTATCAAGCTATCAACTTGATGATATTAATTTTTCACCACACATTGGTGTCTTGACTAGTCTTTTTCCCGATCACATGAATTATCATTCATCGTTTGAAGATTATGTAAACGCAAAGATGAACATAACTCGATATCAAACTGAAGATGATTTTTTTATTTATAATCCAAAAATAACTTCGATTGATAAATACCTACCTCAGATTAAATCACAAAAAATTCCGTTTAGTAAAAAAATTCCAGTTTCAAGTGATGATTTAAAAATTAAAGGTGATCATAATATTGATAATATTCGAGCTTCGTTAACTGCCACGAGATTATTTGGCGTGAAAAATGATAAAGTATCACGGGTCATAATGGATTTTGAAGGATTACCTCATAGAATGCAGAATCTGGGTCGTTTCTCAAATATCACTTTCATTGATGACGCCGCAGCGACGACACCACAATCAACAATTTATGCAATAAAGACCATTTGTAATGTCAATACAATTTTTTTAGGTGGGCAAGATCGGGGTTACCGATTTGATGATCTTTGTCATATTATCGATCAAAGCAGCATAGAAAACATTGTTCTTTATAAAGACACTGGTGAGAAAATAAAGCAGTTGCTTAGTAAATTATCTAAGAGGAAATTTAATTATTTAACGGCCAATGATTTGAAACAGGGAGTGTCATGGGCTTACAAAATTACAAAACCAAATACTACGTGTTTGCTATCGATGGCTTCTCCATCATACAGTATCTGGAAAAATTTCAATCAGAAAGGTGATCAATTTAAATATTATGTCTTAAAATATGCCCCTTAAAATCATCAATGAATAAAAAACTTCGACATCTAAAAAAAGACCAAACTCAATTTAATCTACTTTTTTTTATTCCGATATTATTAACGATAATTGGTTTATTATTTATCTTTGAAGCATCATCTGTCGTAGCATTTCGTCAACTTGGAGACAGCTATTTTTACTTAAAGCGTCAATTAATCTGGTTTGGTTTAGGAATAGTCTTGATGATTATTTTTTCAAGAATTAATTATCGTTTATTTCATCGATTATCTTATCCATCATTGATAATCGGAATGATTCTATTAATATTGGTTCTGATACCTGGCATCGGTCAAAAAATAGGTGGGGCTCGACGTTGGATTGAAATTGGATTTATCAATATACAACCAAGTGAGATTATTAAGTTTTCTTTAATCCTATATTTATCATCATGGTTCTCACATAAAGAGAAAAACAGATTCATATCTTTTTTTGGACTTTTGATATTTACAATTGTTCTAATTATGATGCAGCCTGATATGGGTACGGCAATTGTCATCTTTGGTTTGTTTATTACAGTCTACTTTTTGTCAGGTTATAAAGTTGGGTATTTATTATTTTTGATTCCAACGGCGTTAGCCGGATTTTTGTTATTGGTTAAATCATCTACTTATCGGGCAGCGAGATTTACGGCTTTTTTAAATCCAGACTCAGATCCATTGGGGATAGGCTATCACATCAAGCAAATTCTCATTTCACTGGCTAATGGTGGAATTATCGGACGAGGCTTTTCTGCATCAAGGCAGAAATACCAATTTTTGCCAGAGGCTCATACAGATTCAATTTTTGCAATTTTAGGCGAAGAATTCGGATTCTTGGGAGCTATTGTTATCATCGTGTTGTATATAGCTTTGATTTTACAAGCCTATAAGGTCGCTAGAGAATCAAATGATAAGTTTGGACAGCTTTTGGCCGGCGCAATCTTTTCAGTCTTGGGACTTCAAGTGGTAATTAATTTGGGTGGCATGGTCAATTTAATCCCTTTGACGGGGATTCCATTACCTTTTATTTCCTATGGAGGATCGAGTCTGATGGTTTTTTTTGCTTTAATGGGTATTTTGATAAGCATAAGTAAGTATTCATAAAGGTGGCAGTAGTTCAATTAATTTAGTAAAATGGAGTTAATGAATGGGCCAAATAAACATAATATAGCTCTATTTGACATCGATGGAACTATATTTCGATCCAGTTTAACCGTAGAGTTAGTCAATAGCTTTTTTCGTGCTGGATTATTTCCCAAGACAGCAAAGAAGGACATGGAAAATGATTATCTCGCTTGGATCAATCGAAAAGGGGATTATGATACATTTTCCAAGAAATTAATCGAAATTCTTCTTGCATATTTGCCGGGACTTAACAAAGATAGGGTTGATATTATTGTTGAGCAAGTTATTAAATGGCAACAAGATCGTGTTTATCGTTATCCAAGGGATTTGATTAAGAAATTACGTCGAAAAAAATATTATCTTATTGCTATCTCCGGATCACCGTCATATATAGTCAAGAAATTTGCGATCAATATGGGATTTCACGTAGCATACGGTCTGCATTATGAAGTAATTAATGGCGAATTTACGGGTAGGATACTTAATATGAATCCAGTGTCTCATAAGGAACTTGTCTTAAACCATATTATTGAAAAATATGAGCTTAAACCTGATTGGGCAAACTCAGTCGCCGTCGGTGATACTGATATTGATATACCACTCCTTGAACAAGTAGGAAATCCGATAGCTTTTAATCCTAATCAACAGTTAGCAGATTATGCAAAGAAAAAGCACTGGAAGATAGTCATTGAACGCAAAGATGTCATTTACGAAATTAAGAAATTTTCTTATTTAAAATGAAAATTCTTATTACTGGCGGACATGTGACGCCGGCACTAGCGGTCATTGATGAACTAATTTCAAATGAGAAACAACAAGTACTTTTTGTCGGCAGAAAGCATGCACTTCTTTTTGATAAAGAGCAGTCCTATGAATATCAACAAATTACTAAATTGGGAATTAAATTTGTAAATCTCAACGCAGGGCGTTTAACACGTAGTATTAATCTAATTTCTTTTATTAATATTCTCTTTATTCCAATTGGTTTTATTCAGGCCTTCTTCATTGTTTTAAGATATCGTCCAGATCGAGTTTTGTCTTTTGGAGGATATTTAGGATTACCTGTAGTCATGGCTTCTTTTTTACTTCGAATTTCTGTTATAATTCACGAACAAACTTTAAAGCCGGGAATTGCCAATCGTTTAAGTGGGTTATTCGCTAAATATATTTTACTTTCCTTTCCCGAAACTAAGACTGCATTTTCTGGTAATAAAACTATTATTACAGGCAATCCGTTGCGCCAGTCTCTTTTAAATACCACAAATCATTCAGATTTCATAAGAAAACCCAAGCAAAAAATCATTTACATTACAGGAGGATCTCTAGGATCAAAAACCATCAATAAGTTGATAGAAGAAATATTACCCCTTCTGACAAAGGATTTTTTTGTCATTCATCAGTGTGGATCGTATAATAATAATGAAAATTATAATCGTTTGATAAGTTACAAAAAAGGAAATTATCTTGTTAAGCCGCATTTTGACGATTGGCAAGTTGGACAGATTTACAAAAAAGCCAATCTTGTGATAGGACGTTCCGGTGCCAATACTGTGATGGAACTAATAGCCTTTCAGTTACCATCGATACTAATTCCATTGTCGATAGCGTCATTTCAAGAACAGAGAGAACAGGCGCTTCTTTTAAAGACTGCCGGGGCTGCAGAAATTTTATCCGATGAGCGAAGTAGTAAAGAACTTTATCAGATCATTAAAACAATGGACGCAGATTTAAATAAATATAAAAATAATTTTTCTAAACTCATGTTCTATTATCATCCTGACGCAGCAAAAAAAATAATCAGTATTTTAATGAATGATTGACACAAATTTTTTTTGTAAAATCTTTCTGAAATAGTCTATTCTGTTATACTAAATTAGGATGGTCCGAATATCTTTCATTAAAAAAATAGTTATTTTTTTCTTATTAATCATTTTTTTTGTCGCGTCATTTTATTTAATTACAAATCATTTAGTAATTAAAACTATTACACTTAGTGGAACAAATAATTTGTATGGTTTAAGTGCGCTTCAAGGTGAAACGCTATTGTTTTTGGATACCTCCAAAATTAAAAAAAATCTACTTAAATTAAATCCTGGTATTTCCGACATAGAAATAGTGAAACAGTATCCCTCAACTATACGTTTAACTGTAAAGCTTAGTTCAGTATTAGGTTATTTGAAAGTTGATCAAGGTTTTTATTCTCTATCTAAGGAAGGCAAAGTCATATCTCGACTCAAAAGTATGAGTAACGACATTCATCCTCAAATTGTCTATTACCAGAATTTTAATTACGACGATTTTCAGGTTTCTGACTTAATAAATCAAGAAGATATATTAACCGGTTTATCATTCATATCAGCTTTAAACGAAATGAATATTGATGTTAGGAGACTTGATATTAATGGACCTGATATGTTAGTATTTAGAACAAGTGATGATAAAGAAATAATTATAAGTAATGAAAAAAAACTAGAAGAACAAGTAATAGATTTAAAGAATTTAATGATAAAGATAAAAGTTGAAAAGATTGACTTCAAATCTATCGATTTGAGATTTAATAAGCCTGTGGTTAAATTGAAGTAAATATGGCTGAACAAATAATCACTGGTATTGATATTGGTACCAGTAAAATCGTCTCAATTATTGCTTCTGTAGCCGGAGAAGATAGAACACCAAGAATCATGGGTTTTGCCACTGTGGATTCTAAAGGAGTAAGAAAAGGGCAAATTGTTGATATTGCCCATGTTTCTTCAGCTTTGGAAGATTGTATCGAAAAAGCTGAAAGAATGGCAGGAATTAAGGTAAATTCAGCATATGTAACCGTCGGTGGTCCACATATAAGCTCTATAAATTCACATGGAGTTGTTGCCGTATCCCAACCTGACGCGGATATAAATGCATCAGATATAGAAAGAGCAATAGAAGCTGCTAAAGCTATTTCATTGTCCTCAACCAGAGAAGTAATCGAAGTAATACCTCGGGAATATATTGTTGACGGTCAATCGGGTATCAAAAATCCTATTGGAATGAGTGGTGTGCGACTTGAAGTCAACACTCATATTATTACTGCCTCGGTTACAAATCTAAAAAATATTGAAAGATGTCTTACTGATCTCGGGATAGCTGTCGATGGTTTTGTATTTTCAGGACTTTCTTCATCACTTGCCGTCGTCTCTGAAACTGAAAAAGAATTGGGAGTTGTACTGATTGATATCGGAGGCGGTAAGACAGACATCTGTATATTTGTAGATGGAGCACTATCTTATTCATCATCTATTCCCATTGGCGCCAGACATATAACAAATGATATTGCCGTGGGACTTAGGATATCGCTTGAGTCGTCAGAAAAAATCAAATTATTTTTAATGGATAAAAAGAATTTAAAAAAGAAGTTAGATAAAGACAATCTTTCAAAAAAAGATGATATAGATGTGTCGGATCTTAATTTGTTGGAAGGACTATCAACTGTTTCTTATAAAACCGTCATCGATGGAATTATGAAACCAAGGCTCGAAGAGATATACGAAAAAGTATTTTCTGAGATAGAAAAAAGTGAGCTATCAAATCAAGTACCATCGGGTTTAGTTATCGTTGGTGGTGGTGCATCGACCGTATCATCAGTTGAAGTCGCTAAACATATAATTGGTATGAGTGCTAGAGTGGGAACACCTCAACATGTCACGGGTCTAATAGATGAAATAATGTATCCGCAATATTCAGCTGTTGTTGGTTTGCTTCTTTACGCTAAAGATTACGTGGAGGAGAAAGCAAAATTAAATATTAAAGATTTTAACTCAATCTTGCGAAGCTTTTCAGTTAAAGGATCAGTAAAAAAAGTAATTGGGATTTTTAAATCGTATATCCCTTAAAATTTAGATATAATTCACACGTGCTAATAAAACCAAAGGCTGGACAACCGGCAAAAATTAAAGTTGTAGGTATAGGTGGTGGGGGTGGTAATGCCATATCGACCATGGTATTGGAAGAAGATATTCAGGGCGTCGAGTTCATTGCATTAAATACCGATGCTCAAGCATTACTTAAAACCAAAGCAGATGTCAAGATTCAGATAGGAGAAAATCTGACTAAAGGTCTGGGATCGGGGGGAGATCCAGAAATAGGATTAAAGGCCGCTGAAGAGTCGCGTGATAAAATAAAAGAAGCTGTCGATGGAGCAGATATGGTTTTTATTGCATGTGGAGAAGGCGGTGGGACTGGAACGGGAGCAGCACCAGTTGTTGCTGAAATAGTCAAAGAAATTAATACGTTAGTCGTAGCGGTCGTGACCAGACCCTTTAACTTTGAAGGATCCAGACGAAAAGTGGCTGCTGATGATGGTATCACCAAGCTTAAAGATAAGGTTGATACGCTAATAATTATTCCCAACCAAAAAGTATTGGAAATAATCGATAACAAAGTTAGTGTTACCCAGGCATTTAAGAAAATTGATTCGATACTCCATCAAGGTGTAAAAGGAATTGCTGAACTTATAACTACTCCCGGACTTATCAATGTTGATTTTGCTGATGTTCGTTCTATCATGAAAGACGCCGGGACTGCTTTGATGGGTATTGGAGTAGGGTCGGGAGATAAACGCACCGGGATTGCCATAAAGCAAGCAATTTCATCACCGCTTTTGGAGACATCTATAGAAGGTGCAAAGGGAGTCCTTTTCAATATTGTTGGGGGGCCTGATTTATCCATGCTTGAGGTCGATGAAGCAGCGTCAATTATATCTAAAATTGTTGATTCTGACGCCGAAATAATTTTTGGGGCTGTGATAGATGAAAAAATGATGGATCAGGTTAAAATTACAGTTATTGCGACTAAATTTGATGAAAATCGATTAAGACTATTAAGATTACAAAACAGATCGACATCGATGCTGCAGGATGAAAGTGAAGAAGATGACTTAGAAGATTTTATTGTCGCAAAAAAAGATATAAATAAAGAACAGAAGAAGGTTGATGTCAACTCAAAAGACATAGAGGATGATAATTCAGGTTCAGATTTAGCAGATACTGAATTTGATGTACCTACTTTCTTGCGTAGAAAATAATTCTGTCATGACGGATCAAAATATAAAATGCCCAAATTGTGGAACTCAAATACCTCTGTCTGAGACTCTAACTAAACAGATGCATGATGCAGTCGAGATTAAATTACGCCAGGATTTTGAAAAAGAAAAACAAAATTTTCTTCAAAAAGAAAAAGCAAAAATGTGGGAAGTGGCGCAACAAAAAGCAAGCGAAAAAGTGACAAAGGAGCTGAAAGATAAAAATGAAATTCTTGAAGATCAAAAGAGGCGTCTTGAGGAATTTCAGAAGCAGGAATTGGAGTTAAGAAGATCAAAAAGAGAAATAGAAGAACAAAAAAAGCAGATGGAATTAGTCTTAGAGCGAAAAATAGACGAAATTCGTCGCGATATGACAGAGAAATTGCAAAAAGAACTTGAAGATAACTCCAGGCTAAAATTAGCCGAAAAGGAAAAACAAATTGATCAAATGCGAAAGACTATAGAGGAGTTGAAAAGAAAATCAGACCAAGGTTCAATGCAAATCCAGGGTGATGCTCTTGAGACCGATTTAAAAAACTTACTTTCACAGAATTTTCCAACTGACAAAATTTATGATGTGCCAACAGGGATAACGGGCGCAGATCTGATTCAAGAAGTGAACCAACGATCAGGTCTACGCTCCGGAATGATATTATGGGAGTTCAAAAATACTAAGGCATTCAGTAACGAATGGGTTGATAAATTGAGAGATGATCTGGCAAAAGCCAAGGCAGATATTGCTATTTTGGTATCGAAGACTATGCCCGATTCAATCAAGATATTTGGTGAAATCAAGGGAATCTTGGTCGTTGATTTAGCTTATATATTACCGCTGATCCATGTAGTTCGAGGCAATTTAATTGCTATGTACAAACTTCGTCAATCAATCGATGGTGGGAACAAAAAAATGGAGTATCTTTATCAATATTTATTAAGTCCGGAATTCAAAAGTAAAATTGAGAATATCATCAATGCATTTTCAAATCTGAAAGGTGAATTGGATCGGGAAAAGCGAGCAATGACGACGATATGGGCAAGAAGGGAAAAAGAAATAGAACGGGTAATAGCATCCACAGCCAGTCTCTATGGGGATTTACAGGGAGCAACAGATGATGCATTGCCAAAAATCGAAAGACTTGAGCTTCCATCTGCATCTGAAGAAGAATCCAACAATCAAGACGAAATGCCTTTTTAAATCTTTTAATTAATTTAATATAATTAAAATCCGTAGGCCCGACGGGTGTCTAAAATTATTTCATCCGACTTTCGACGCGTCGAGCAGTTATGGACAGTAATGTTTTACGTAGTCGAAGTGATTTAGGAGTAACCTCGAGAAGCTCATCATCATTCAAAAAATCCAGACACTGTTCCAGACTTAATATTGTTGGTGGTTCAACTGAAACGGATACACCTTCACCGGATGATCGGTTATTAGTCAATTTTTTTGCTTTACAAACGTTTACCTCAATATCTTTTTCATTTGGCGTTATGCCGACAATCATACCCTCATAGACCACGATACCAGGACCCACAAACAAGGTGCCTCGCTCTTGTGCGTTTGCCAATCCATATGTGAATGTTGTGCCTGATTGGCTGGCGATAAGAGCACCCGATCGCATTGAATCCATTTTTTCGCCTTTTGGTTCGTAGCCTAAGAAAAAGCTATTCATTACGACTGTTCCTCTAGTATTTGTCAATAGACTACTTCGGATACCGATGAGATTTTGGCTTGAAATTTTATATACAAGTCTTGCGTTATCATTATGATCGGTAGTCATATTTTGTAGTTCTCCTTTTCTTTTTCCAAGTTCTTGACTTATCACTCCTAAATATTCTTTATTGATATCAATAGTAACTTCCTCGTAGGGTTCAACGGTTTTTCCGTCAATAGTTTTATAAATAACCTGAGGTTTAGAGACCTCGAGTTCATATCCTTCCCGACGCATCGTTTCAATGAGAATTGCTAAATGAAGCTCGCCTCGACCACTGACTGTAAACCGACTTCCCGATTGATCAGATTCTTCCATTTTGAGTCCTAAATTGGTTTGGATTTCTTTTACCAATCTTTCCCGTATCTGACGTGATGTGGTGTAGGTTCCTTCTTTTCCTGAAAATGGACTGGTATTTGGACCAATTGTAATTTTAATAGTCGGTTCTTCAACTTCAATATTCGGTAGGCTTATCGGAAAATGTGGGTCAGTGACAGTTTGACCGATGTTTAACTCGGCAATACCAGCTATAGCGACGATATCACCACAGGTAATCATATCGACCTCAGTACGAATAAGGCCTACGCTGGTAAATAATTTCATCGCCGTATACGTTCCCATCAGCTTCTCATCTTCAATCAAGGCAATTTTTCCACCTTTCTTTAACATTCCTTGATTAACCTTTCCAATACAAAGTCGGCCAACATAATTATCATAATCAAGTGTTGAAATAAGCATTTGAAACGGTTTATTTTTATCATGAGTTGCGTTAGGAACAGACTCTATAATTAACTCAAATAGTGGATTTAAGTTACCAGGAAGTTCTGATGTATACTTTGCAGGTAGTTCCTTATACATTTTTCCATCACGACCGACTCCAAATAAAGTCTTGAAATGAAGAGCTGATTCGTTAGAGACAAGCTCAAGAAACAGACTTTCAACCTCATGCAATACTTCCAAAGGCCTGGCATCTTTTTTATCTATTTTATTTATAATCACGATCATTGCTAATTTAGCCTCCAATGCTTTTTTTAAAACAAATCGAGTCTGAGGCAGTGGTCCCTCAGCTGCATCAACCAAAAGAATTGCGCCTGAAGCCATGTTTAGAACTCGTTCAACTTCACCGCCAAAATCAGCATGTCCAGGTGTATCGATAATGTTAATTTTTTTATCATTAATACAAACACTGGTATTTTTGGAAAGAATAGTGATACCTTTCTCCCGTTCAAGATCATTTGAATCCATAATCAGAACCTGATTCATCTCTTTTTGGTTATCTCGAAATGTATGTGTTTGTTTCAACATACCGTCAACAAGCGTGGTTTTGCCATGATCGACATGGGCTATGATAGCAATATTATATATATCCATATAATTCTATATAAAAGAAAAACAAATTATATCATACTTTTGCCTTTATCATCATTCATTCCTTCTTCGTGTCATTCTGAGTGAGCGATAGCGACCGAAGAATCGCAGCTGTTTTTATATTATAATAGACAAATATGTTCAAACCTGTAGATCCAAATCCCAATTTTGTTGAGATGGAGAAGAAGTGGTTACAGCATTGGTATGAAAAGGGCGTTGTGACGGCATATCTTCATAAAAATGATAAATCTGATAAACGATTTTCTTTCCAAGATGGGCCGATAACTGCCAATAATCCCATGGGTGTACATCATGCATGGGGCCGAACTTATAAGGACGTTTGGCAGCGTTTTTTTAATCTTTTAGGGTATAGACAGCGATTTCAAAATGGATTTGATTGTCAGGGTTTATGGGTTGAAGTTGAGGTAGAAAAGGAACTTAAATTGAAGACTAAAAGAGATATAGAGAATCTAGTTGTCGGTGATTCTAAAGCGTCAATAGCTAAGTTTGTCGAACTCTGTAAGAAACGGGTTAGAAAATTTGCCGATATTCAAACAGAGCAGACAAAACGCCTAGGCAATTTCATGGATTGGGATAATTCCTATTTTACCATGAGCGATGAAAACAATTATATGATTTGGCATTTTTTAAAAAAATGTTTTGAGCTTGGGTGGATTTATAAAGCCCCGGATAGCGTACCTTGGTGTCCTCGATGCGAGACGGCGATATCACAACATGAAATGCTGACTGAAGATTATAAAGAAGTAATCCATGAATCGGTGTATTTCAAGTTACCCGTAACACGTAACACGTTACACGATACGAAAACATATTTATTGGTATGGACAACAACTCCCTGGACGCTTCCGGCTAATATTGCTGTTGCCGTTGATATAAGTTTTGAATATGCTCTGGTTGAGATGAAATCCGGCGATTTATATTGGTTAGCTAAAGAATTAATCGACAGCGTTTTACAAAATAATTACAAAAAAATTGTCAAGACAGTAAAAGGCAGAGAGTTAGTTGGTATAAAATATGAAGGCCCATTTGATGATTTGCCAGCCGTTCAACAAGTAGCTAAACAAAATAAGAATTTTCACACGGTTATCCCTACTGATTCCCGCATCATGCCGATAACATTGACCGAAGGGACGGGAATGGTCCATACGGCAGTTTCAGCTGGTGCCGAAGATTTCAAACTGGGTAAGAAACTTGGACTGCCGATGATACCAGTTATTGCCGATAATGCAGATTATCTTGAACATTTAGGATTTTTATCAGGCAAAAATGCCAAAAAAAATCCCCGTATTATTCTTGACTATATGGAGAATAATAATTGGGCTTACAGGATTCACGAATATAAACACCGTTATCCGGCGTGCTGGAGATGCAAGACAGAGCTGGTTTGGAAAGTAGAGGAAGAGTGGTATATAGCGATGGACATTCGTCCATCGAGTTCAAAAATCAAAAGTCAAAAGTCAAAACTACAGAATAAAACATTTAGAGAAATGATGATTGAGGTTATCAAGAAAATCAAGTGGCTGCCGGAATTTGGTAGGAACCGTGAATTAGATTGGCTAAACAACATGCACGATTGGTTAATCAGCAAGAAAAATAGATATTGGGGATTAGCCTTACCCATCTATGAGTGTAAAAAATGTCATCATTTTGAAGTGATCGGCTCAAAAGAAGAACTAAAAAAAAGAGCTATTTCAGGATGGGAACTTTTGAAAGGTAAAAGTCCTCATAAACCTTGGATTGATGAAGTTAAAATCAAATGTGCTAAATGCAATGCGGTTGTATCAAGAATTTCAGATGTAGGTAATCCGTGGCTTGATGCTGGGATCGTACCATATTCTACTATATCAAAAGATAACAAAAGCGATCCATTGTATTTAGAAAATAATGCAGAATGGAAAAAATGGTTTCCGGTTAATTTTATCACAGAATCTTTTCCAGGTCAGTTTAAAAATTGGTTTTATGCTCTTGTAGCCATGTCAACAGCTCTTGAAAATGAGCCGCCGTTTAAGACAGTTCTCGGGTTTGGGACTCTGCTTGGGGAAGATGGTCGACCAATGCACAAAAGTTGGGGTAACGCGATAGAGTTTAACGAAGGGGCTGATAAAATCGGTGTTGATGTAATGAGATGGATGTATGCCAGACAAAGTCCGGAGGATAATATGCTGTTTGGCTATAAACACGCAGATGAAGTTCGGCGCCAATTTTATCTTATGCTATGGAATATTTATAAATATTTTATTGAATATGCGAATTTAGATAAGTATGAGGCAATAAGTATTAAGTATGATGAAAAAAATCAACAGGTTCTTGATTTGTGGATTGTCAATAGACTTCATTGGTTAATCGATTTTGTCAAAGAAAACCTAAAGAATTATAACGTAAAAGACGTGGCGCTGGAGGCAGAAAAGTTTGTTTCCGATCTGTCAACTTGGTATATTCGTCGTAGTCGTGACCGGGTATGGGTCAATTCTGAATCTACAAAGGATAAGCAGGTTTTTTATCAAACTCTCCATTTTGTTTTGGTGCAGGTTTCTCTTGTTCTTTCACCGATATTACCATTTGTTTCCGAAGAAATATTTACCAATTTGACCGATGAAGTATCGGTCCATTTGGCGATGTGGCCTGAAGAAGTGAAAGATATGAAAGTTGATCAGAATTTAATACATGATATGAATACAATTCGAGAAATCGTTGAGGTTGGTCATCGAATCAGAAAAGAAGAGCAAATAAAGGTACGACAGAAATTAAGCAAAGTAATGATAAAAATGCCCCAAAATAAAAAATTCATGAAATCTAACTTTGAAATACAGTATCTCAATCTGATTAAAGATGAGTTAAATACCACAGCAATCGATCTTACTTATCACGTAGAGGAAGATATTGAAGTTGGTTTCGATACTAGATTAACCGATGAGTTATTAGAGGTAGGGAAGATTAGAGAATTAATAAGAAACATTCAAAAACAAAGAAAGCAAATGAATCTGCGATCTGATACCAAAATTTCTCTCACTTTACCGGAATATCCAAAGAAATATGAATCTATGATTAAAAGAAAAGTTTTGGCAGTTAATATCAGTGTTGGAGATAAATTAGTCATAAAAGAGGCAGTGGACCTTGATTAAATGAAAAGAAGTTTCGATATTTGGATGTTTATTTCGACAGTTGGACTTGCAATTTTTAGTCTATTCACGATTCTTGGAACAAAAAAGGATCTTTTTGGCAACCAATTAATTTTTTTCTTTTTTGGTTATGGATTGCTATTTGTATTCTATTTTTTAGGACTAAGTTTTTTTAGGCTAAATGCACGAGCGATATATATAATTTCTTTATTTTTACTGATATTAACTTTTATTTTTGGGTCTTTGGTAAGAGGTAGTCGACGTTGGATAGATTTATATTTTTTTCAATTTCAACCGTCAGAATTCTTTAAAGTTTTTTTCTTAATTTTTATATGTGAAGTATTCTCAAAAAAAAGGCCTGGAAGTGTACATCAGTGGTGGAAATATTTTCTCCTGTTTCTTATTCCAACATTAATCATATTTAAGCAACCGGATTTAGGAAATGCACTAATTTATACTTCAGCATTCTTCGGACTTCTATATTTAGCAGGTTTTTCCATCAGAAATTTTCTTTCAATATCAGCAATCAGTCTGATATGTCTGCCCATTTTTTGGCATTTCTTAAAGGATTACCAGAAAAATAGAATCATCAGCTTCGTTAATCCCGAAATAGATACTCAAGGAATAGCTTATAACCTTATTCAATCAGTGATAACAGTTGGTTCAGGAGGATTTATGGGTAGAGGATTAGGTTTGGGTACTCAAGCACGCTACCTTTTTTTACCGGAATATCATACCGATTTTGCATTCGCTTCTTTGACAGAACAATTTGGTTTCATTGGTGGTTTGACAGTAATTATTTTATATGGGCTGCTTATTTATCGATTAGTAAAAAAAGCAGAAAAGCGCTCTGATAGTCGATTTACCTATATGTTTTTATATGGCGTTGTATTTATGATTTTTTCATCAATAGTCATCAATATAGGCATGAATTTGGGAATGTTGCCGATCACCGGAATAGCATTACCCTTGATTTCATATGGTGGTTCTTCGATAGTATCAACCCTAATTATGTTGGGACTCTGCCTTTCTCTATGATGAATTGACTTCAATTTCAGTTGTGAAACCTTGTGATATTGTTTATAATAGAGAAAATGACATTCGCAGTAATTAAATCAGGTAATAAGCAATATTTTGTCCGTGAGGGAGAAGAGATATATGTTGATAACTTAAACAAAAAGGAGGGTGAAAAGATCGAACTCGAAACATTGCTGATAAGTGACGATGATGGAGCAAAGTTGGACTTAGGAACACCAAATGCAAAGTCAAAAGTTTCAGTTCAGGTTCTTCAAAACCTGAAGGGTGATAAAGTCAGAGTGGCTCGGTTTAAATCCAAAACTCGTTATCACAAAGTCAAAGGTTTTCGAGCCAAGTTATCAAAAATAAAGATATTAAAAATTTAAAAAAAATGTTTCAAGTTTCATGCTTCATGTTTCATAACTAGATATGGCCCATACTAAATCACAAAAAACAACGCGGGGAAATAAGGACAGCGTCTCTAAAAGATTAGGCGTAAAGATTTATGGAAATCAAAAAGCCAAGGTAGGAAACGTTATCATTCGCCAGAGAGGAACTAAATGCCAGGCCGGAGAGGGGACAAGACTTGGTCGAGATTATACAATATATGCTGTTGTGGATGGGATTGTCCAGTTTAAGAAACGTGATGATAAACAGTATGTGAGTGTAGTTCCTCGTCAATAATTAAGATATTTATCTTTCTCCGCTTTACAATGCCATGAATGAAGATGTTGAGGTAATTATCAATAAAATCAAAAACGAAAATAATGTTTTTGAAAAAGCTTCATTGATACTTGCATTGAAAAATGATAAAAGTCTTCGAATAGTCGATATAAGTCGACTTCTTTCAGAATCACCATCGAAAATTTGTCAACTTCTAAGAGTCCTACGATTGCCCGATATTGTTATCGAGGGTTATTTATCAAAGACTATTTCGATAACACATTTAATCATTCTCTCAAGAATCAAAAACGAAAATACTTTGATTCATATTTATGAGAAAATTTTAACGAATGATTTATCAACGATGCAGACTGAGGATTTAGTAAGACAACACATTTACAAAATTGATCCCAAAGGAGAAAAACTTTCAACTGAAGTTAGGCAAAATATTATCGATCTATTTAAAAAAGTCGATCCATATTTGGAGATAGAATTTATCCAAACAAGAGTTAGAGCAAAAATAATCATTCAGGTAAGAGGTAATTTAGACAAGACTACTCAAGTCTTAAAAAAGATTAATGATTTGTTTGTCAGATAATAAATACTGCAATATTATACTTTGAAATGGGTTTTTGACTCCGCCCAATTTATTAAAAGGAAAATAGCGATAAATGACTTTTCCAATGACATTGGTCGCTGGAATAAATCCAAAATCTCTTGAGTCTGAGGAACGAGGTCGATTGTCGCCCATGACATATAAATAATCTTCCGGTACGGTAACCTCGACGTTATTCTTCATAAAACCGCTTTCAAATATAGTTGTTTTTGCTGATATGTAGTCTTCTTTGATCAGATTGCCATTTAAGTAAACTTCATTATCTTTAATAACTATTCTATCTCCCGGGATGCCAATAATTCTTTTTATATAATCAATGTCCTTATTTCTCAAGGATGCAAATACGATAATATCTCCTTTTTTTGGATGAGAAAATTTATAAGAAATTTTGCTTGTTAATATATAATCACCCGAATCAAAAGTTGGTTCCATCGAAGCACCTTTGACCTGGTTTGGAGCAATTAAAAAGAGGTAGCTGACGATGAAAAGTGAGCCGACAAAGACCACAGTTTCCAGAATATCCATGACAAACTCGATAACCTTTTTTAAAAGATCCATAACTTATGATTCTAGCTAAATTCTGGTAAAATAACAATAGAATTTGGAGGGTAGGCCGTTTAGCTCAGTGGTTTACCCGTTCAAATTTCAATACAGTATATATGAAATTTGCGCGGGTGAAGAGCGGCAAGTAGAGTTTAACTAGATGTTTAGTTCGTTATAATTAATGTTATTGATCCGTAGCTCAGTGGTTTACCCGTTCAAATTTCAATACAGTATATATGAAATTTGCGCGGGTGAAGAGCGTTGTTAAATATGTATTATACCTATGTTTTAGAGAGTTTAAAAGATAAGAGTCTTTATAAAGGGTATACAGACAATCTTAAAAGAAGACTCCAAGAACATAATCATAGAGAAGTTGATAGTACAAAATATAAAATACCTTGGAAAGTCATTTATTATGAGGCGTATTTAAATCAACAAGATGCAACATCAAGAGAAAAATTCTTTAAAACTCAATGGGGAAGAAATTATTTGCGGAGAATATTAAAAAATTATTTTTTAAAAGCGGAGCACCCGTAGCTCAATAGAAGACCTGCACCTGCAGGCAGGAAGGGTGCTGTATGGCCGTTTAGCTCAGTGGTAGAGCGCTGCATTCACATTGCAGATGTCGGAGGTTCAAATCCTCCAGCGGCCACTATGAAAAAGCAGCTATCACCAATTTTTTTATTACCTCTGTTTCTGGTTTCAGAAACTGCGACAAATAAAATTGAGACAAAAGTAACTCAGCAAGGCAGTGGACAGGTACAAGTTCAAACTAATGTAAATTCTCAAAGTAGTCAGAGTGTAACTATCGAAAATAATGGAAAAGTTGAAAAAAAAGAATCAGGTACAACCAAAACAAGAATAGAAGTCGATGTTAATGGTCAAAAAAAAATTGTTGAAAGTGATAAGCCCGGGTTATACTCTGTTGAATATAAGAACGGAAATTATACAACGCAAACCCAAGCAACCGACGAATCAAAAAAAAATAATATCGTTTTAAACACAGATACTATCTCATATATAGACAAAATTAAGACTACGAGTTTAAGTGATTATATTCACAATCAAATTCAAAGTATATTCAATCGGTTAAAGTTCAGGTTTTTCGGGAGGTAATTTTTTTAAGTTTGTATCTTTTTCTAATTAAAGGTACCAAAAGCAATGACAACACAGGTATTATCCAGTACTTATAAAATAGACTGCGTAACATACACATAAACCCGCAATTGTTTTTATCCGAAATAGCCAAAATTGATCCTTGATTGATTTCTGCCGGATTTTCCTTAGTTTTTGATAAATAACGGATGTAAGATAAAGGAGCCGGGATTTTTGTATCAATTACCGGCATCTCAGTTGGTGTCGGAATGATATTAGTCGTACTAGATTGACTAGATGGTGTAGACGTCGATTGATTATTTTGGTTTGAAGAATTACCTGAATTATTATTATTGGCATTGTCATTTGTTTGTATTTGCGGTGGTGCGAAACTTATCTTAGTCACGGCAGATGAACTATTATTTGATTTATCTGATTCCGGTGTATCAGTCTTGATTATGGCATTGTTTATCAAATCAAATGATGCATCAATATCTTTTACTTTTACCTGAATCGAAATTTCACCGACAGATCCTGGTTTTAGTCGTCCTAAAGAAAAAGATAAGTTATTTCCATTAATGGTTGGAGCAGGTAAAGATGTGACGAATTCTACATCTTGAGGTAATACATCAGTCAAAACCGTTTTATTGGCATAGTATCGCCCTATATTAGCATATTTGATCGTATATGTCAGTTGATCATTTTTCAAGGCAGTAGTTTTATCAACAAATTTTGCTATAGCAAGGTCAGGACGAGGAAAGATTATATCGCCAACAAAGTTATCAAAGATATTTATTATGGCAAAGTACCAATTATTGCCGATTATGGTCGTATTCAAGAAATTGAAAATGCTGATATTTGAGGTGGCATCTCCTGTTTTAAGCGAAGTATTTATGCCTGACACTTGGTTATTTCCGCTATTTGCGGTGACGTCGACATTGTTTGTCACGGATGCGGTATTATTTGTATTGACTTTAAGAGTGTTTGAATATTCATTTATTTGATCAAGCGATAAATTATCGCCACTGTTTACGATATTAGTTGATTGCGCGTTGCCCGATCCATCACTCGCAGGAATTCTGAAAAAAAGAATAATGTAGTTCTCACCTCGAATATATGGGCCATCAAAGCCGATGATATTGCCCGACCAATTACCCAAAATATTAATTTTTAGCATCATCCATCGGTCACCGACAATTGTCGTGTTGATGGCATCAACCATTTTGACTGTTGAAGTGGCATTTCCCGTCGAAATGAGTCCATTCCAGATACCTGAAATCTGATTACCGCCGGTATTGACGTCAGAATTGACATTGCTTGTGACATCAGCATTGTTTTGAGTATCAATTGTTGTTGAATCATTAGTTGATGATTGTTGATTTATATCAAGATTATCACCGGAATTTGTGACATCTAATTTGTAGTATATAGCCGGCAACCCGGAATCAAGCTCGGTCATACCAAGTTCATAGGGAAGAATGATGTTTCCATTTTGATCTTTAAAAAGATTGATTATTGTAAAAATGTTACAATCACCTACAAGCGTTGTATTTGCTCCATTATAGATAAATACATTTGATTGAGCATCGCCTGTAGTAAGGGAAGCATTTAATCCGTTGACATCGTTTGATCCGGTGTTGATCTTTACCTTAACATCATTATTAATTGTCGCGTCGTTATTTACAGTGATAGTTGTATCCGTAGTTTCCTTTTTATCATTTTGAATGTCAACATTGTCACCTGTATTGACGATATATGATTGTTGACCTTCTGATCCGAATAATTTATCAAGACATGGTTGAATCATCGATAAATCTATCTCTCCTTGATGATCCTCTGTGATATTGACTAAAACAGGAGTGATTTCACCTCCGACTATAGCTTGATTGACTTCATTAACTATAACAACATCTGATTTAGCCTCGCCTGTTTTGACATCTGAGTTTGAGACAGGATTGTCGGAAATGTTATCACCCGTATTTACGTCATGATTCACAGAATTATCTACTTGAGCGCTATTGGTGCTTTCTATATTTACAGTTAGACTGCTGCTGTCTGTCGCACTTACGCTTGTATCATCGCCACTATTGACGATTTGTAGATCAGCGTCAAGTGGTATTGTCGGGGTCGGAGTGATATCAACTATTGGCGTTATCTCATCAACCGGAGTAGGTGATAGGTCAACGAATTCTGAAAATGGTGTTGGCGTACTTTCAACAACCGTCGTAGGCGTAGGTGATTCATCTATAGTTGGTGTTGGTTCGACTTCCTGTGAATATATTGAAAGAGGATAAAATACTATATTAAAACATATCAAAACCGATAATATTATACGTAAAGCTATAGAATTCATGTGTTAAGAGCCAAAGAACTTGGCGATATTATAAATTATATAAATTTTAAATGCAACCTATAAAAGAGTAAAAAAGGGTATCAATATAGATATATGAACGTCTTTAAAGCTTAAACTGTATTTAAGGTCATCATACTGCAACAAGCTAAAGCGAAATCTGCTCTAAAACAAAATCCCGCCACGTTTGACGTGGCGGGTATTTTGTTTCTCTTATCTTTAATCTTTTTTTAGATCTAAAAAAAATGATCACAAAAAATCAGATTAAAGCGTAAGAGCGAGCAATAAACCAAGTAATCCCAATGGTGAACTTGTTACCAAGAACGTATTGGTATTAGCTGTGGTTGATTGACCGACTCCACTAGCTCCTACTCCAGTAAGGGTCGATACCATGCCGACATTCTTCAAAACTCCAACTAAACCAGTTTGGACATAATTACAGGTCTTTTCAAATATGAATGAAAGGTTGTTTTGTTTGCCACCGACAACAGTTGTGTCGTTAGCGCTCGCATCAACATTAGCATTCACACCTGTATTGACAAGTTGAAGTAATGATCCTCCTAAAGGCATTTCATCTGAACCGATTGAAGCGGCTGCAGTGTTTTTGTTGGCAACCAGTTCCATCAAGGTTGATCCAACACCAGCACCAGTGGTTATGTCTACACCACCAATATTTTTCTTAGCAACGACATCACCTGTTGTGACGTAATTACCAGCCTTTTGAGAGGAGTAAAGCAAATTACTTTGCAATAATCCTAAAACGGTGGTATTGTTTGTGTGATTGTCGACAATAAGTTTATTACCAGTATTGGTTATCATGGTGTAAGCACCATTAGCACCGACTAAGCCAGCACCACATGGATTTAATCCACACATAGGTGGAAGAACTGTTGTGGGGGCTGGTTTAACTACTGCCAAAGCTGTATTTTCATTAGCCTTGATTTTTTGTACAGTTACTGCTGTACCTGGACCAGTGGTTACATCGACATTGCCGATATTGTTACTGGCAACGACGCCTCCTGTATCGACAAGATTCATGCTACTTTGAGACACAAAAGCTTTATTAGCTTGTTGTTCAGTAAGAACAGTCGTTGAATTGGCACTAGTATCAATAGTGACGTCTTTTCCAGTGTTGACTAAACCAAGAACAGATGTAGCGCTGCCACCTGTTACTTCTGCGGCGGCGGTATTATTATTTACATCAACTTCTTGGACTGTCGTTGCAGTTCCGGCTCCGGTTGTGACACCTATTGTACCTAAGGTACAGGTACCACATCCAGTTCCAGTTGCAATATTGCCTTTTACTTCAACATCACCTGTCTTTACGACATTGGTTGAATCTTGTTTGACAAAGGCACTATTGGTTTGATCAATAGTAACAACAGTAGTTGTATTGGTTGTGTTTTTTACATCCAGACCTGATCCACTATTGGTGATATCAGTATATGTCTGACCGAAAACACCTGCTGCGTTTGATAAAAGAATCGCTGCGCAGCTTAAAGATGCAATTGTTTTTCTCATTTTATATTTCACCCCCTTTCCGTTCGAGAACTTAATAATTTCTAACAGCTAAGTTAGCTGGATTTCTCCGCTTTATAATTTCTTAAATAATTTCCTAATATTAATGATGACAACGCGATTGCCAAAATCCAAAGTAATAGTTCCGGACCTGATGCAGGCAGGATTGCTGTTGCTGCTCCTAATATGTCTCCATCCGATACGCTACCTACTGAAGAAGAGGAGATAGTAGAATTGGTCGATGAATTGCTTGGTGATGGATTAGATGGCGTTGTCGAATTATTGGTGACAACAGGATCCGTTGTACCACCACGCGCAACTTCTTGTTGAGGAGTTGGCGTTGGGTTTGCGGTTTCTGCACCACCAATTTGAACAGGATCGATTATGACTGTTTCATTATTATTACCGGTGACTTTTTGATTAACATTTAGTTCTGCATCACCAGTGACAATTATTCCGGCGCTTCTGCCTATATTTCCAATTGCTTTGACAAAACCTGTTATGACACGTCCAAATACATTTTGGGCAAGATCTAAGAAATTAGTGCTGTTTGATGTAATTTGAGTATTGTTATTGGTTTCAGTTGATATTTTTACATCATCTCCTGTATTGACGACTTGTGAATTTGAACCACCAACGTTACCATTTAGACTACCATTGTCAATTAAGGTTTTGTTATTGTTTACATCTGCAACAAGGGTGACATTGACAGTGGCATCACCTGTTGTGATACATCCTGCACAACCGCCAAATGAAATATTTCCATTGGCGATATTTTTACCGGTAATCGCTTTTGCATTGACTCTTTGATTAATTGTTGCAGAATTACGATTATTGACAGTGGTATTGGATGTATTATTAGATGTAGTATCTATATTTACATCATTTCCCGTGTTAAGGACGTCGGAATTCGCACTACTACCTGAACCAGCACCATTTATAGTTGTTGAATTGTTGTTGACATCAGCGACCATGGTGACGTTCACGGTAGCGTTTCCGGTAGTGATTCTTCCAGCGTCGCCTCCGAAGGCGATATTGGCCGAAGAATTATTTCCTCCCGTAATCGCTGCGCATGATGATGCATCGACCATATTGGTGGTGGGAGCAACAGGATATCCACAGGTTTGAGATACGAGAGCGCGATTACTATTGTTCACTAAGATAAAGTGAGTAGTATTTGCTCTGGTGAAAAAATATCCACGATTGCCTGAATTGGCAAGAATTATTGATGCACCGTTTCCTGGTCCATTTCCGCCTGTTCCGCCAATAAGCGTGACATTGCCATTAGCAGTCACTAAGAAATTACTATTAACTGTAGCATTTCCGGTATAGACGGCACCAGCTGGTCCACCACCGATGGCGATATTCCCTCTAGATCTGTTTCCACCAGTGTTGGCATAAAGGTTGGAATTTTGATTAATTACTGTAGTATTTCCACTATTAACCATCGTTGTTGTTGAGTTATTCGCGTTAGTTGACGTGGTTAGACTATTTCCGGTATTTACGACATTACTGCCGGCTGAACCGCCATTTCCGGAACCAATTATAGTTGTCTCGTTGTTTCCGGCTTTGACAACTCCCGTTGCATTAATAGTCGCATCTCCTGAATCGATTACGCCAGCTCCAGTTCCATAGATCGAAATATTTCCATCAGTGGTATTATCACCGGTGTTAGCTTCTGCATTTATATCTTGATTAACAGTTGTATCAGTGGTGTTATTCACTTGAGTGGTTTGATCATTGTTAGTTGATGTGGTGTTATTGACATTATCACCAGTATTTGTAGTATTGCTGTTTGTTGCTGGTGGTTGAGTAGGGACTGCACCCGTCGCTTTTGATGTATCAGCATTTATAGTATCTGTTTTAGTAGACGCTTTATCGATGATTTGTTGTTTTAAGGTGTCGCTATTTGGCATATCAGCGGCGAAGATTAAAGTCGGTAATGCATTGAAGGAAATTAAATTGAAACTCAAAAAAATTGAAATAAGTTTAGCTAGAAGTTGTTTATTTTTCATCTGCTTATTTTATCCTTGCGCTTAATATAAAGGATAATCGATCCATTTTTAACGTCTGTTGTGATTGTATACATAAGGCTTTTTTCCTGTCAAGATAGTATCTTTATAACTTTCTGGTGCTATCATATTCTAAATCTATCTAATTTGATATTTATGTTATCGTAATGTATCAACATATTTCACTATGAACTATTAGTGTCACAATAATAGTTCAAAAAAGATTCTACAAAATAAAAAAACTTTGTCAAATGAATTTATTACAATCCTGTTTTTGGCTCTATAATAATTTACGTAACCTTCAAGGTTGAAATTGGCGTTATTACAAACTAAATCGTTGTATTTATTTATATTCATCTTGACTTTAGTGTAACTTTGTGGAAAATTTAGATATGGCAGGAAGAAGAAAGAAAATATATACCGATGGAATCTATCATGTGTTTAATAAAACAATTCATTCGAACAAGATATTCCTAGATATACATAATTGTCATCTTTTTATTAAAATAATTCACTACTATCGATCAATGAAAGCTCGTCTAAGTTTTTCTCGTTTTCTAGATTTACCTGAATCTGATCGTAATCGAATTATTATTCAGCTTGGCGATGCGAAATTTTTTAGAGTTGAGTTACTTAGTTATTGTTTAATGCCAACGCATTATCATTTTCTTTTAAAGCAAAATATTGATTCGGGACTTTCACATTTCATCAGTCTCGTAATGAATTCGTTTACACGACATGTTAATTTGGAAACTGATGGACTCGGACCTATTTTTTTAACTAAATTTAAATCAGAGCAGATTGATAATGACGAAGAACTAAAACACGTATCACGGTATATTCATTTAAATCCTTATACATCAAAGTTAGTAAATAATATATCTGCGTTGAATAAGTATCCTTGGACATCCTATCGTGAATATATAGCTGGCGAAAAAAGATTATGCAATATTAATCCTGTAATGTCTCTATTTAATAATAAAAGAGAAAGTTATCGCGATTTCGTTGAAAATCATGCGGATTATCAAAGGACTTTAGAAACGGTAAAGCATGCATCCAGGTGGAAATAAACAGGATTAGCCTATTTTGACAAGATTCTTAACCTTGAAGGTTACGGGGGGCTATTTGTGGACTAATACGATGCCAAATGGTAGATCGCGACCCGGTCCGGCGACAAAATGACCATTGGTATAAAAAGCTGTTGATCCACCACTGTCTAAATTTAAAGCATTTTCCAATCCCATTTTTTTGAGAACTTGAGCGACGTCATAAACTGAAGCATTATGAACGACGCCAATATAAACGGTATTGCCTTTATTACCGATGAAACTTCTATTTCCTTTTGAAGCTCTTTTGCTTTCCGAATCACCGGAAAAAGTCACATTCCCACCTGATAGTAACATTGGTTGTGATGCTATCACAGCATCGACACCGGTATCGCGGCCCCATTGGGAGGAAGCTCCGACAAATCGGGCCGAATTTCCGGTAAAGATTACTGCAGGTACATTTGAGTAAATATTATTATCGGAATTAAAATAGACTTTGTTTTTGTTCATTAACAGAGTATCAAAAGAATTTTTTTTGCCACTGCATGCTGGATAACTGGCAGGACAAAAATATGGACCGTTAATTCCTGCAAATCCACCGGAACGGGATATAAAGGTGGATAGGGAAAGGACCGGGCAGTCATTTCCGCATGTGGAATCTGATGCAGTATCGACCATGACTCGTGTTGAATTTAGGTCAGCTGCTAAGACGTCGACTAAAAAATCGCCGACGTCAGTTGTCACTTTTTGCTGACTGTATCCTGAACCGGGTGCAGCATCAACTGCCTTCACATTTTGCGGAATCACAAATGAAGACGAGATTTTATCTGATTCTGTTTTTATGTCTTTATCCAATTGAGCAAGTAAAGCCGATGCACTAATGTAATTTTTTTCAGAGAGAAGAGATAAAATCTCAGCAAAGGTTTTGTCGAAGTTTTCAGTCTTTTTTGAAATGCTTTTAAGATCAAGCAAATTTTCATAAGTCTTGACACTACTATTATATGTAGTATTGATATTCTTAATTTCTTCCGTAAGATTTTGGTTAATTTTCAGCTGGTCTTGATTTTGCAGATCAATCAATGCTTTTTCAGTTTCACTAAATTTGGTAGTTAGATGATTTAAATCTTTTTTTAAAACAATTTCTTTTGCAGATAAAGTGTTTATTTGTTTTATCGATGTATTGGATGATTTAAAGAAATAATAATTTGTCGATAGTAATATAGCGATTGTCAAAAAATAAATAGATGAAAAAATTATTAATCGTATTTTTTCTTTATTTTTCATAATAAAGGTCATTCCCGCGAAGGCGGGAATCTATCTAATAGATCCCCGATCTAGTCGGGGATGACAATTTCTTGTCATTACGAGGAGTATAACGACGAAGCAATCTCCATAAACTATCATCCTAAACGATGAGAAACTGTCATCCTGAACTTGTTTCAGGATCTATACTCTTCCTTCACCATATTATGACTCATATATGTTTCTATCAAATTATTACAAAAAAATAAACAGCTAAATTTTCATAGCCCATAATTAAAATTAAAATGTCATTTACATCAATGAAACATCTTAATATAAAAATTAAGATATCCTATAAGTTGAAAAAAAATTAATAACAGTTTATAATTTCCGCTAAGCTCTTACCGGGGGTGAGTTTTGTGCTACCCCCGAACAGGGGTGGTACTTTGATAATCCGGCATTCGAAATAGAAAGAAAGGAGAGTCTGATGAAGACAGTGCGGCGCTGTGTCGTGGCACTGCTCCTCATCGGGCTGTGCCTTTTCATCACAACAACTTCATATGCGCAGGGAGGATTCAGCAAGGGTCGTCTGATTTCAAAAGACGGTCGTTGGTTTCTTCCTGTTGCATCGGGAATTGAAAGTTCAAACTCTGCAGATCACCACGGTCGGGGTGGTGAGTATGCAGTCGATCTGTCTGCTGTTTATCGGGCACCTGTGAGGGCGATGGCATCCGGAGTAGTAGACGTATCTGACTGCAAAAACGCAGGAAACAGAGGATGTCAAGTATGGGTAAACAATGGTAACGGAATCGTTACCATCTACGGACATCTTCTGGACGAAACTCGACCCGACTACCTTCCGCCGATCACCATCGTCGGTAACAACATCATCCGGTACCCTAAGGCGGATGGTCGTCCCCTGGCTCAAGTAGGGGATAGGGTAGATCAGAACACAGTCATCGGTCGTGTGTCTCTTACGGGGATGACGGCGTGGACTCACGTCCATTTCGTCATTATGAAAGATGGTGTGTCAGTAGAACCCGAAAACTACTTCGACACAAGTAAGCTAACGTACTGCTTGTGCTGTGAGACTAGTGAAGAGTGGACAGAGGATAAGGAGTACAATCCTTTTACGCTCCAAGCTACGAACATGTCGCGGCAAGTGGTAAGCTGGGTTGGTTCTGGTCAACACTGGCTCGAGATCTTCATCATCGTGGCTCTGATCGTGATAATCGTCGTCGCGATCTTCAACTTCGGTCTCGTGGTTGAGGCAGCGAAGACGGTGGTTGAAGTAAGCGTAAAGCTGGTCATCACAGCGCTACGTCTACTACGACAGGTCCATGCAAGAGTGAGGCGTCGAAGGTGGTGGGGTGCGTTCAAGTGGGCGCTGAGTGTGTTCCTCTCAGCGGCCATCCCCGCTGTCTTCTGCGCTGTATCGATCTGGGCGATGGAGACAGGTACAGACATCGTTATCTTCGCCCAGAACTTCAAGCTGGAGTTGATAAGTCGGGTTCCCTTCCGGGGGATCCCGAACAACAGTGGAGTGGCCTGGCTTCCAGACTCTGTAGCCTACTGGTGGCCTGAGATAACGGC
>Ga0209542_10000199_pt1 | contig 150931 bp, 177 predicted proteins | sample RifCSPhighO2_01_FD_184028 | JGI IMG/M metagenome (GOLD analysis project Ga0209542, IMG submission 184028) | Soil microbial communities from Rifle, Colorado - Rifle CSP2_plank highO2_0.1 (SPAdes) (version 2) | ecosystem: Environmental > Terrestrial > Deep subsurface > Rock core/Sediment ... | reverse complement strand
GCGCGCGTATCGCTCGTAAAATGCTTGTAAGACATCTTGAATGTGTACTTAAGGATTAGTTTTCAGCTATCCCTATCGTACCGCTCAAGGTGTCTTATGTTTTATGCACTTGGAAGGTTAATGTACCCAAAGAAACTTGACAAACTTTTTCCACAAGCATATAGTGTACCCATAACACGTGAGGCGGAGACGATCGTAGGATCCGCCTCTTTTTTATTTGAAAAATTCCAGAGCATGACGCAGATCGCTAAGATTTGTAAATTCGTGTTTCATAAGCTTTTTCAGTTCCCGTGCCGTTCTCTTAGCATTTCCTATTAACCAAACGCGTTGCTTATTTGCCTTCGCGTGAGCAATGAGACGATAAAAATCACCATCACCGGTAAGAAATAAAGCTCGACCATATTTCTCCCAATACAGCATGGCATCAAACGTCAGATCTACATCAGCATTTGCCTTGCGGACCATAGTTCCATCCTCTTGACGATAATGCTTAACCGGCTTCAGCACCAGCTCGTACCCCCACTCGCGCAAGTGATTATAGAACTCAAGCTGTTTTTCATTCCCCTCTTCAACGCCAGCATAATATAATACTCGCTTAGCGCTGAAACGTTTCGTAAGATATTCATACAGTTTTTTAAAATCCATGCGCCAACCATCTGCTCGGCACCCGTAAATAATATTTGATGCATCAATAAAAACATACGTACTATTTTCTACAGTCTCTTTATCCATACAAGAATTGTACCATGAATGCTACGTCGTATTGGCCGAGAAGGTCTATGGCGTTAGCGCCGTTGGAAAGAACTGCGTGGGCTATGGGAATAGTGAAGAAACCACCAAACGCACCCAGCGCAATTCCAACGCTCGCAATATACAAAAATATCCTCGTGAAGGTCACCTGCTTATTGTACCAGAAAATGGCTCATATAACTGGGGAGAACTATACAAACTTTTGTATTTCACGACGTAACGCATCTGGAAAATCTCGAATAAGCGCCCAATGGCTCTTTGGTAAAAATTCCTTCAGCTCCTTTTCAAAATTAATTGATGTACTTTGAAGAATTGTTATAACTTTGACTAAAATTTCCCGAGTTTCTACAGGAAGAAGGTTAGCGCGAAGGATAAAATAGAGATCATAAAAATCGCGAGGCTTTTTCCTATCCAGCAACGCAGCAATCTTCCCCCGAATAAGCAGCCCCGGCTCAAGTTGAACCAATGAGTATGCCGGAACAAAGTCACTAAAAATACTAGTTACAGTGCCAGATTTTTGCCCCGCCCGCAGCGATATTTCGATCTGTAGGAGCACCCGATACTCATCTCCTACAAAGAGCAAGGCCGCCAAATATCCTCCCGTCGTTTTCTTCGACTCAGTAATCTCGGCTTGTATTCCTTCTCGCTCTATTTCAGCAAGGGTTGCAATAAGAATATGCTCAATAGTGGATACATCATGGATTGAAGAGTCGAAATCAAGATCTTCCGAAAAACGCGGACTTTGATAAATAATACGAAGTGCGGTACCGCCCTTAAAATACAAATGCTGTGCACCAGCTTGTCGATAAAAATACGACAAGAAAAGATGTTGATAGTACTCCCGACGAATATTCAGTTCATTCGTTTGATACGTTCGAGCAAGTTGTTTGACACTATCGTTACTTATCATACAAGAGACTGTACAAGCCGAATAAGACTTGGACGATTATACAATCTTGCATATTCAAGCATCTTTTCCCTATGTAAATCAGAAAGCATTAAACGATCATTCAGCGTTTTTTTACCAAGCGAAACAAAATAAAGATAGTCTATCAAAGCTTTTTCTTTGTCGGCTAGCAAGATTACATTATCTCCTGTCTTGATCGGCATATATCCTCTGTATGCCTCAGTCTTAATTTTGACATATGAGAATGTTTTACCATCAGCCTCAAATGTTCTTGTAGGCTTGGTAGTTGCAGAAGTAATACTATATACCATCTCTGGAAGGATATTATATCGAGCTAAAGCATACTCAAAAGAAATATATGACGGTTGGTACAAAATATTTGCTATTTCTTCTTCTGAAGATACCGTACCGTGGACGCTGTAGAGCCCCTTTTTCAAACGTATGAAAACACCTTTTTTCGTATAGGTTTCAAGAAAGTATTTAGCTTGTTGGCCCGAGATCGAAAAGATACTACTGAAATCACGCAGAGTAAAGAATACTATCTTTCGTCTACGTAATTCTTGCTCGACCTCAAATGGGCTTATTTTTTCCGAATTCATTAAAGTAGAATATTATATACTTTTATGAAACCATAATAACACGAGAAGAATGAAGCATGCAACAATCAGTATCGGGCAATGGGGTTGATATATCGGCCAGACTTGGCATTATGAAGAGTGTTGGGAGTCGCGTAGATTGGATCTACACCGACTCCCTCTTTTTGTCGCAATGGCCTAGAAACCATGCAAGATACACGAAGGCACCTATAGGGTCTTTAGTTGTTCCTGTTTCATCAACAGCAGCTAGTTTTAACATGTGATCAGACATAGGAGACAGGCATGAAGAATGTTTTCTTGATACCGGAAGTCCGAATTCCGACAACGCCAAACACCGCAAGAAAAACGCTCGCAACTACAAAAAATATCCTCGTGAAGGTCACCTGCTTATTGTACCAGAAAATGGCTCAATATAACTGGGGAGAAGTACGAGAAATCGATCTAGCGCTCCCTTCTCCCCGGACAGGGAGAGGGAAGCGACATACAGCACTACTTCAACTTCGCCCTAATTGCTTCAATAAGACTTTTTGAATCTCGGCCATATTTTTGCGCCTTTTCAGCTTCTTGCAATGCATCCGAGTATTTCTGCTGTCGGTAATAGATAATCGCTAAGTTGTAATGCGCATCCGGGTATTCATCGGTGCGCTCTAAGGCACGTTTCAGATAGTCAAGCGATGCGGCCTCATCCCCCATCTGCATCGAAAGCGCCCCTAAGTTATTCAATGTTTGAGGATTACCGGGATCTAGCTTTAACGCCTCCATAAATTTTTCTTTTGCCTCGGGGAACTTCCCTTGCTGAGCCAATGCAACTCCCTCGTCGTTATTCGTCTGCAAATCTTGCGCAATGCCTGCAAACAAGTCGCCTATGGTTTCTTGAGAAATCGGGCCACTGCCAGATTCAACACCCGGTGTTTTAGCGTCAACACCGGGTGTTGCTGCGAACATCTGCGGGTCTATAGTCGGCTGCGCAAGGAAGCGATACCACGCTGCTCGAATTGGATGCCCAGCCTTTGCAAAAATATCGGCAATTGCATGGTAGTTAATGTTCGGATATGCCTTACCCGTACGTGCGAGCATATCGGTATAGTAATCTGCAGCTTCAACCCATTGCTGCTCAGTTAATGCGATCGTCCCAAGTAATTGATACGCATCCGCATGATGCGGCTGTATTCTTTTCACCTCTTCAAGAAGAGTGCGAGCATTTTCAAACGAGCCGTCAGAAATATAAATACGCGCTAACAGTAGCCTGCCTTGTACGCCATCCGGATTGCCATCAATCATTCGCTGTAATTCTTTTTTGATCGCTTCTGCATTCTCCGCCGTAACCGAATCCATTACAGCGCCTTTCTCAACGTTTATTGGATTCAAGGCAGTGTATGTGGATGCACGAATAACATCTTGATTTTGTGGAATATCTTTTACATACACGCCCGTCCAATCATCTAGGTACACGAGTTTCCAATCCGGATTTTTATCCAGATGCACAGAGAACCCAGCACGGCCAACTTTTGCAATCGCCATGTAGTCAATAATGGCATACGTAAGATTGTGTTTGTCCTCAACTTTTTTCCAGCCCTCTGCATCCAGCCCCGCTTCATACGTTGCGTTCATAAATTCAAATCCGTAATCCACGTTGCGCCCGTCAATATATACCTTGCGCTCTGGATATCCGCGATTCAGCAAATACCCGCCAATGCCGTACGTATTAAACATATTGCCTTGCAGGTTGTGCTTCTCAATAAATTCATATGCGCCTTTAGCCGGTGTAAATGCTCCGTATCCGAACAGTTGATCTTGCTGCGCAAAGTTTTGGTAATGATTCTTGGTGTATTGGAATAGGCTAAAAAGAGATACAAGCAGTATAAGGCCTGCCAGGACTTGGCGACGCGCAAGATACTGCGCAAACCGCTCAAACCCTTTACTATATCTCAACTGGTAGATCGTTACCCCAACAGCTGCAATCACAAACAACACTTCGTGACGCAGTGCTCGAACCGACAAAAACCCAACACCTACAAGCAACGCTGTGCAGAATACCCAATTGCGCTTTGTGCTCCAAAGTGACCAGATTGCTGCTATCCATAGCAGACCCATTTCTCCCAAATACAATGCGAGCGGACGTGGCTGCCATTCTTCAATAAAGATAATCGTCTTGTCGGAAAGCAACTGGAACATATAGGTGATATTGTGGTACCCCGATGGCGACGCAAAAAACGCAAGCACCATGCCGCCCCCAAGATACGCCCATGGCTTCCAGGTAAACTTCTGACGCTGCGTATACGCACGCTGCAACGCCAAACACACCACAATAAAGATTCCTAAAAATGCCGCCGCACCGTGCATGTTCACCCACAGTATTTCCAGAATAATAAGCGCCAGTGCCAGTTTGTTTGATAATCCCTTTTCCAATACTCGCAGAGCCAGAAATACAAATAGTGCAAATAGTGCAAACGTAAACAGTTGCGGACGCTCAATAAACGCAGGCTGCGCAGCGTTAGCTGCAAATAACACCAGTAAGCTCGTAAGCCATATGTGCTTCTTATTAATTGCAAGCAAGAGCCCAAACACAACTAGCATCGCGATAGTTCGAAACAGAATAATCCCGTTTGTGCCTCCCACGTTATGGATTCCATACAACGCGACTTCCGCAAGCCAGCTTTGGGTTGCCAAATACGGCTTGCCTTCTCGTGTATACGCAAACGGTTCTATTTTGACGAGCTCCCCAGTATTCCACATTACTTCCCCAGCTTTTATATGCCACCAGAAATCTCGGTCTAATATCTTGAACGAACACACATACCCAATAGATCCAATGGCAATTGCGACCATAATGTACGATGCGATTTTCTTCTGTACTTGAGTAAGCGGCGCCGTTTCTTGTGTAAAAAATGTCGCAATCTTTGCACGTAAAGGCGCAAACGGAATACGAATAGGTATTCCAAGCCGCTGCAAACAAAACCACGCAAGAATACCTACAGCGATATTGCGCGCGCACAGAACAACAATATTAAACATATACGTTTGTTCAAAAAATTCTCGGTAATGCCAAGGGTAAATCCATTGAGTTGCGATACAAATAAATACAGGGAGAAAAGCAAACAGTAATGTCTGAGAAGGTATGTTCAGCTTGTTCACATGTATTCCAATCCATACAAGCATCAGAGGAATAAGCCACAACAGGAACTGCGGTGAAAATACCGGAGCAATGAACAATGTCCATGAAATACATGCCGCAAATACAAGCGCAATATCCATGTCACCATGAACTGCGCGCTTTGCGATGCGCCAATATATCAATACCAACCCCGCCACCAGGATAATAGTCACAAGCTTCAGCGCACCTGCGCCTAAGTCCATATTATGCGTAGCGAAGTGGTGAAATGCAGCGTATGCCTTCTGATTAAACACATTCCGAATCAGCATATCAGCACCAGATAACGTACTTTCTATTTGAAACCCACGCTCGCCTTGAAACGATACGAATGTCTTTGTCACTTCCCAACTCGTTCTAGGCCCAAGCAATAATGCCGGCAACCCAGCAATAACGGCAAAGCCAATCAGTAGGCCAACAATCACGCTCCGACGAGCAATTCGTGGAACACTGAGAAGTAACGCGGGCAGAAGTATAAAAGGCACAGCCTTTAGCCCTCCGGCAAGAATAATAAATACAATGCTTGATGCGTAGTGCTTTGCACGATATGCCAAATACCCAAGCACGATACATAGGCCAATTGCAACATCGTATCGAGCAAACGTCACGTTATTACCAAGCAAGAAAAAACATAGCATAATAGCAAGCAGTAACAGGTATGCGCGCTTTTCTCGAAGCACAAAGTATATGTATGCAGTTGCGGCTGCCGTAGCACATACAACAAACACAAGCCACGATTGCACAAATGAAAGCGACGGTATCCGTCCGATTCCATAAAAAACAGCTGCAGCGAATGGCGGGTACCACGCGCTTGCCTCCCCTGGCGCAGAACCACCACGAACACTGGCAACATCGGAAGATATTTTTTCGTAAAAGAAAATATCAGAAAACTGGTCTACTCGCGGGTAATACCACGCAGCAAGTATGCCAAGCAGAGCAATGCCGATACCCGCCCACACAAGAGATTGATGTTTCATACTAGTTCTTTTCTACCACAAAAAAGAAAATTCCACGAAATACTCCCAATTTGAGCAATTTAATATCCCAACCAGCAAATAACGCTCGCAGCTCATCTTCTTCAAACTCGTTATGAAACGGCTCGTTATGGTAATGCGTAGAAGACAACCATCTCAATTTCCAAATAAGAGCATGATGTGGCGTTGAGCCAATAAGACGCCCTCCGGGTTTCAGTACGCGCCGGATTTCTGCAAGAGCCTTTTGCGGATGCACCAGATGTTCGAGCACTTCTGTGCAAATAACAGTCGAAAATGAACTGTCAGGAAATTCCAGCTTCTCTGCATCGCCTAGCACAAGCGTTGCATCAGGCACATACTTTTTTGCACGTTCCAAATGCCGCGGATTTAAATCAATACCAACAGAACCCTTCGGCAAATGGCGTAGTATAAGCCCGGTGCCGCAGCCCACATCAAGGTATGCATCGCCCGTCCCCCATTGCGTTATTAGCTTGATCATCTTTTTTTCACGAGCACGATGCAAGATAGATTCTAATCCCGTCTTTGTATCCGTAATTTTATTCCAATCGTAGTCTTCGATTTTTTTATAAAAATCTTTCACATATTCATTGTAGTCTGCATCTGTTCGTGGAGGGCGTCGTAATGGCATGGTGTATATGGTTATTTTGCTTTTTGTCTATAGTAGCTTGATTTTGCCACATCGCCAGCATTTGCGAAAATATCTGCTATATAACTGTAGTTAATAGGTAGCCCAACCCCACCGGTTTTTGCAATAGACTCTTCTAGAAACGCACCGGCCTGACCCCATTGCTGCATTCCAGCAGCAACAACTCCCAATGCCTCATATACCTCGGGCCGATACGACTGTGCCTGGGCTGCTGCGTTTGCAAACTTCGCTGCTTCTTCAAACTTTTTAGCCTCTGCGTAATGATGCGCTAAGAGCAGTTTCGCCTTGATGCCTTTAGTGGTACTTGTGGCAGCACGCTCTAATTCTTTCTCTGCTTTTGCAATATCGTCTTCTTTAAGCCCATCAAATACACTACCGAATTCTAGGCCCTTTGCGGTAATAATCTTGTATCCATACTGCGCAATCAATTTTTTGTTCTCCGGAATATCTTTGACGTATACAGCAATCTTGTCATCAATATATACAAGTACCCAGTCTTTGTTTTCAGAAAGATGAACAACGTATGGCAAATCATTTTCAGGAGATGCGCCCGGCGCTAACGGATATTCGATAATCGCATAGGTAAGTCCATGTTTTTTCTCTATCTCAGACCACGTTTCAGAATAAAACCCTGCCTTTGTTGCTTCACGTAAAAAATCGTATCCGTAATCAATGTTCCGCCCATCTACAAATACCTTACGATCCGGATACCCCCGATACAGTAAATAGTCGCCGATTGCGTACGTGTTAAACATCTTGCCTTGAATATTGTTAGCTTGTATGAAATCATACGCACCCTCTGCTGCCGCTGCGGTTCCGTACCCGCTGTATCCTTCTCGCTGAATAATATTAATGTTGTGGTATCGGGCATACCAGAAAAGCACTGCCAAAAGAATCACTGAGCCAATACCTGTCAGACGCGGCTTTGCAAACGCTCGAGCAACCCATGTGCGATACAACGCACTGCCTCCAAATTGATGTATCGCAATCGCAAGAGCGCAGAAAATAAAGAACATCCCATGCCGATATGACTGGGTGGATAGATATCCCATCACACCAATAAGCGTGACACTAAAGGCAAGGTGCCGCTTCCCAATAAATACAGCCACTACTGCAAGAAATACAAACGGCGCAATCTCTTTCATATACCCCTCAAGCCCACGTGGTTGCCATTCCCGAACAATCCCCAATGTTTGATCGTTGGTATATACAAACACATCACGAATCGTATGAAAGCCGTTTGGAGAAATAAGCGCACTGCTAATAAGGCTAATGCCTAAAATTCCCAGGTACTTTAATTCACGAAGCATACGCACGCGAGATTCTTTATCTGCACTTTTCAGCCACCCAATGCCACGTTCACCGCACAAGGCAGCAATAACAATAATCCCATACGTTGCAGCAGCACCGTGCATGTTCACCCATAAAATTTGAAGAGCTATAAGAATACCAAACAGCCAATACCGCCAGCGCGCATCCTGCGCATCACTCTTCTCCGATCGCCTCAAGTAATACGTTGCCGCAAATAAAAACGCACAGAAGAATACAAAACTAAATAACTGTGGCCGATCCATAAAGCTGGGCCTATTGAAATACGCCGCAATAAGGATAACAAAAAAGTTCGGCCACATACGTTTACGGTCAATCAAAAGCAACAGCGTAAATGCAGTTGCGACAAGTGCACCCCGAAACAGTGTTTGCAGCACGGGCCCGCCCGCTTGCCACACCCCATACATCACAATCTGTGCCAGCCATTGGTGCGAAGAAAGATACGGCTGATCAACACGGGTATGAGCGAACGGGTCGGTTTTGATAAGCTCTCCCATATTCCACATAATCTCCCCTGCCTTTACATGCCACCAAAAATCACGATCCAGGATTTTAAACGTGCAAATCCAAAATATTGCCAAGATTGTTACAATGAGACTTATTATTCCAAATAGTTTGCGCATAGATTTACTATAGCAGGTATTTCCTCCCCTCATATGAGGGGAGGCGGGGTGGGGTCAGTACGTAGCGCACCCCCTCTCGCTCCCCCTTATCCAAGGGGGAGAAATCACTTACTCCTCTTTGAGATCCAAGCACACGGAATTAATACAGTAGCGTTTACCGCCCTTGTCGGCAGGACCGTCATCAAATACGTGTCCTAAATGCGCACCGCAGTTTTTACAGACAACTTCAGTCCGAAGCATACCAAGATCAATGTCTTCCTTGAGTTCAACATTCTCGAGATTCTTTGGCTCCGTAAAACTCGGCCATCCGGTTCCAGAATCAAACTTCGTATCGGAAGAAAATAGCTCATTGCCACACACCGCACACATGTACGTTCCCTTCGTATGTTCATCTACATACTTTCCCGTAAACGGGGCTTCTGTTCCTTTTTCTCGAGCTACATGACGTAGCTCTGGATCAAGTTCAGTATCGCTCTTCATACATCCATCGTACTCTCTTTTGGATCAAACATGGAAGGTTCTACTTCTTTTCCAGCGACAATCTCACTAATCCTCTTCCCTCCATAAATAGAGGGCAATATTCCAACCCCGTTACACCCCAGGTTATACATCAACACCGAGTTAAGCGGTTCTGGGCCAATAAGTCGAACTCCACTTGTAGTATATCCCATGAGTCCATGCCATAAGAACGCATACTGCGTGTGCTGATCTGCTGCGTGTTCATAGTTTGCATGTAAAAACATATCAATCTCATCCCGAATACTTTCCTCATATATTTCTTCTCGAGAATAGATAGCGGCATCGTCTAATTTCTTTTCTGGGCCACCAATACACACTAAGTTGTGCTGATGAGTTTCCTGCCTGCCGGCAGGCAGGTCACCTACATCGTGCGGACGCCGAGTTAAGTAGTAGTACGGTTCATCATCATAAGCTATGGATTTTGGAAAGTAGCTGATTGCGACAGGGTCGCGGTTCAATGGTTCTACATACCCTGCCATATAACCTACTGTTCCCTGCACCGCATGATGAAACCCCCCATTAATATCTCGTCCATGTTCGTTCGTAATCGTAAAGTTCTCAAACCCATTCGTGCACAGAATAACCCTCTGAGCGGTAACGGTATGCTTAAGCGAATGCAGTACACCTTCATGCTCCCCAAGTACGACATTTGAAACAGGACTGCCTTCATAGAGCACAAACCGGTCTTTGTACATCGCGAGCATATACCCTGCAAGCTCTTCTGCAAGCAGCGCGCTATTCGTACATCCTTTTTGATACGAAACAACTGCAGTATATGCAGTATTCCTGGTTTCCATGAGCGCTAAAATATCACGATGCGGTAGCGTTGCGTATAGGTTCACATATTTTGCAGGAATTTGTTTCAAGTACGATGCTTCTTCGGCAACCAAGATGCTTTCTAAGTCCAGTCGACGACTTTCTGATCTACACCAGTTATTCTCCAAGTGAACGAGCAGCTGCTCGAGTGTTGTGACTCCCGCATGGCCGGTAAACCGGTACATATTAGTTGTAAGATTTGCTTCCTCATGAACGGTATCAAGCAGTGCCCATCCAGATTCAATAGCCTCCTGGCCACGCGTGGCCATATCAAGACCAAACTGCTCTACAAGCGTAGAAAGCGGACGCTCAAAGTAACTGGTTATCTGTCCTGCATTGTGCCCTGTTGCGCCGTGTGCAACTTTATCTGCTTCAAGTATCACAACCTTCTTGTCTGTGTCTCGAAGAATAAAATAGGCAGTCATAATACCTGCAATGCCACCGCCAACAATCGCAACATCAGTTGCAATGTTGTCCGACAATGCCGTTACGGGCCGCGTACGGTTGAGCTGTGCAAGCCAAGGTGATTGGTTAGGTGCCACCCCATAATTCTATCAGAACTAGACAATATATGCCAAATATTGTATAGTTGGTTTATCCATGATATCAGCTCAAGAATTGGAAAAAATACGGGTAAACAAATTTTCGATTTCAACATCGCTGCTTATTAACGCTGCACGAGAAAAGGGCCTAAAATGCCACTTCCTGCCCGAACGCGCATTCTCTGTTTCCAATACAACAACATCCCACTTCTTCAAAGGGACCAGCTTCCCATGCAATAATATGGTTGCATCAGCCCTTTCATGCAACAAATACTTTTTACGAAAACTGCTCAAACAGCACGGCATCCCCGTACCTAAAACCATACGATTACGCCTTGCATCACAATGGCAAAAAGTTTCCGCAAGCTCGCTTCGCTTCCCGCTCGTTGTAAAACCAATTTCCGCATCGCATGCGAACGGATCATCCATGAATATTATCAACGAAGACGAGCTGCGCCGCGCAGCTCGCCGGGCGTTTGATTACGTGAAGAAACACAACAAAAGAAAGTTGATTTTAGTAGAAGAGTATTTCTCTGGAAAAGATCTGCGCCTATTCGTAATCGGCGACAAGGTAGTATCGGTACTACAACGTGAACCGGCGTACGTCATCGGCGACGGAGTAAAAACAGTTCGCAAGCTCATTGCAACATTTAACAACGAGTGGCGCTCAACTATAAAGTACGATTTACCGCTCTGCCCCATACCCATGGATACCGAAACAGCTAGACGCCTCCACAGAAATACCATGACGCTCAATTCTGTTCCGAAGAAGAACCAAAAAGTAACAGTACGATGGAACGCAAACGTTAGCACGGGCGGGCGCGCCATCGATGTAACACACATCGTGCATCCAAATATTAAAAAACTTGCAATTCAAATTGCGCAGATCGCCAAACTAGAGATAACCGGCGTTGATATACTATGCAAAGATATCACTTCAAGCGACGTTTCTGCAAAAAACGTATGCGTACTGGAAACAAACGATTCTCCGGGGGTAGACATTCACCACTTTCCGTTTGTCGGTAAAGGCGAAGATATTTCTGGAATGATTCTGGATTACATTTTTAGATAAGCGCGCCGAGTATTTCTCCCCCTCGTATGAGGGGGAGCGAGAGGGGGTAGCTATGGTAAGTGTGTACCAATATCCTGTAGCACCCCATTCAGATTCTTCATAATCTCTTCGTTTGTATACCGCAAGACCTTGATACCAAGTGCAGATATATATTCTCCTCTTACATTGTCATACTCTTTTTGATCATCAACAAAATGTGACTCTCCATCAATCTCAATGCCCAATCTTGCTTGAGAACAATAGAAATCAACAACATATCTTCCTACGCTATATTGTCGCCTGAATTTATATCCTTTAAGCTTCCGATCTCGTACCGCAGTCCAAAATACCAATTCGGGAACAGTCATGCGTTTACGAAGTGTGCTTCTGATTTCTTGAATGTCTTTTCGCGTATATACATACGGCATTCATATAAGTGTATACCTTGCGCACGTACGACCCCACCCCTGCCTGTCCCACAGGCAGGTTCCTCCCCTCATATGAGGGGAGGAAATACGCTTACTATGTCCAAAAATTTCGACAGTTTACTTACAGCTCACGTTGTATATACTTAGTTCCTATGAAAATCACATCAATCAAAGGTAGAGAGATTTTAGATTCACGAGGCAACCCAACCGTAGAGGCAGATGTTAAGCTCGAAGACGGTACGATGGGCCGCGCCGCTGTGCCTTCTGGCGCTTCGACCGGAACATATGAAGCACATGAACTGCGTGATGCAGATGAAAAGCGTCATGGAGGAAAGGGCGTACTGAACGCTGTTGCAAACATTAATGAAGAAATCGCAAAAGCACTCATCGGGCACGATGCTACCGACCAGAAAGCAATCGACCAGGCAATGATTGATTTGGACGGAACTCCCAATAAGGGACGCTTAGGGGCAAATGCAATTCTCGCCGTATCACTTGCAACTGCAAAGGCAGCTGCGGCATCCCAAGGCATGCCCCTCTACGCATATCTACTGAAGCTTGCAGGCGGAAAGAACCACACACTGCCTCTTCCTATGATGAACATCATAAACGGCGGAAAGCACGCTGCCGGCTCTACTGATATTCAGGAATTCATGATCATGCCCGTAGGTGCACAGACGTTCTCCCACGCAATTCAAATAGGGGCAGAGATTTTCCAACAGCTCGGCAAAGTACTTAAAGAGAAAGGCTACGCAACAACGGTAGGAGACGAAGGCGGATATGCTCCGAATGTGAAAGATGGAAATGCAGAAGCGCTCGCCTTAATTGCTGAAGCAACTGAAAAAGCAGGGTATAAGCTTGGAGAAGATGTTGTGCTCGCACTGGATGTTGCCGCATCGGAACTACACGAAGATGGGAAGTATCACTTAAAGACAGAGAATAAGTCACTGACAAGCGAAGAGATGGTGCAGTGGTATAAAAAACTCGTAGAAGATTTCCCGATCGTATCTATTGAAGACGGCCTTGCAGAGCATGACTGGGAAGGCTGGCAAAAGCTTACATCAGAGCTAGGGCACAAAGTTCAACTAGTTGGAGATGACCTATTAGTTACCAACACAGACTTCCTTCAAAAGGCAATCGACCAAAAAGCTGGAAACGCCATCCTCGTGAAACTCAACCAGATTGGAACACTCACAGAAACCATTAACGCTATCAACCTTGCCGCAGAAAACAAATGGAATGCAATTGTATCTCACCGTTCTGGAGAGACGGAAGACACTACCATCTCCCACTTGGCAGTAGGGCTTGCAACCGGACAGATCAAGACCGGATCATTGTCTCGTACAGACCGGGTTGCAAAGTATAACGAACTGCTTCGCATAGAAGAAGAGTTGGAACAAGCTGCGATGTTTGATTCCAAAGGACACGAGAAAAAATAGTATGAAGCCAGTTGTTCTTATAGTCCTCGATGGGTGGGGCTATAGCGAGAGCGGAAAAGATAACGCAATTGCAGCAGCAAAAACTCCCTTTTGGGATTATTTGTGGAATACGTATCCTCATACTGTATTACATGCCAGCGAAGAGCCGGTGGGCTTGCCTGCAGGGCAAATGGGCAACAGCGAAATCGGACACATGACGATAGGCTCCGGCAAAGTAATTGCAACGGATTTAGTTCGTATTAACAACGCAATTGCATCTGGCGAATTTGATACGAACCCCGCATTTACAAAACTCTTCGAACACGTGCAGCAAAACAATTCTGTTTTGCACATCCAGGGCCTCGTATCCTCTGGCGGAGTTCATAGCCATCACGACCACCTCTTTGCCTTTATACGTGCAGCAAAAAAAGCAGGCGTTACAAAAATTGTCGTCCATGCATTTACGGATGGACGCGACACTCCCCCACAGAGTGCTGCGGAGTATCTCAAAGAGCTAGAAGATGTGCTGGATGATACCGGCCTTGATATTGGACATATCGCAACTGTATCTGGCAGATTTTACGCAATGGACCGCGATAATAACTGGGACCGCTTAGCAAAAGCAGAAGCTGCACTGTTCGAATGTAAGGGGAAAGTATGTACCGCACAAAAGCCATCCCAGGTTATGGCAACGCTCTACAAAGACGGCATATTAGATGAGCACGCAGAGCCGCTTGTATTCTTAGATGACAACGGAAAAGGATATCCAATTTCCCAAAATGACGGCGTATTTTTCTTCAACTTCCGTGCAGACCGTGCCCGTATGTTATCTAAAAAGATGATGGAACAAGCAGAAGAAAAGAATCTCTGCTTTGTAACGCTTACACAATACGAAAAAGACACTGGCGCTATTGTCGCATTCGGCCCAGATGAAATTGAGACAACGCTTGCAGAACAAGTATCGCTCGCGGGAATGAAACAAGCACATATTGCAGAAACAGAAAAGTATCCGCATGCAACCTATTTCTTAAACGGCGGACGAGAAAAACCACATGAAAAGGAAGAGTTTATTATGGTGCAAAGCCGCAAAGATGTTCCAACTCATGATTTAGCACCCAAAATGCGCGCAGAAGGGATTGCAGCTAAGGCAATTGAACAATTAGAACAAGGAGTTGAGTTTATATTTATCAACTTTGCAAACGCAGATATGGTAGGCCACACCGCCAACGTACCTGCTATTATTGAAGCCGTAGAAGAAGTAGACACGCAACTCAAGCGCGTAGTTGAAAAAACACTCCAATTACACGGCGCCGTATTCATAACTTCCGACCATGGAAACGCAGAACTCAATATTGACCCTATAACGGGCGAAAAACACACTGCCCACACAACAAACCTGGTACCAGGGTTACTCACTATAGAAAACAAGACGCTACACGAAGGAACATTGGCCGATGTTGCGCCTACAATATTAGAGCTATTGGAAATTACAAAACCAGCCCCAATGACGGGAAATAGCCTGCTAACCTCATCCCATCCTTCTCCTTCGTAAGGAGAAGGGGTCGACGACGTCGTATTCCCCTCCTTACGAAGGAGGGGTTAGGGGAGGTTAGGCGCCGAGTAAATGTAATTTTTCCTCTCTTGACTTTTTGCTTTGTCAGCCTATACTGACAACTTCGGTTAATTTTCGGTTTGTTCGTTTCACCCCCAAGAAAGTTAAAAAGGAGTGCCAAAGCATGAGCGCTGTTCTTGAAGCCCTTCCGACCAGAGAACACCATCAAACCCATCCAACCGCATCACGCCTCATTCACAAAGAGATTCAGTACATTTCGTTTAGTGGCGCATCTGGAGTTGGCAAAAACTACCTCGTCAACAAACTCCTCGATTGGGCTGCCTCCAGTAGTTTCGCCTTCGGCGAATTGGAGACAAACACAACCCGCCTGCTCAGACAGAATCAAGATCGTGAATACCGACACATGAGCAGAGAGGAATTTGAGCGGCGACGTCAAAACAATGAGTTTGCATGGGTCAAGGAATATAAGGATAATCTGTACGGAACGCTTCAAAGCGACCTCGAACGCAGCAAGTCCACCCCATACCCATGGCTCATCCATGTGACGCACGATACCGTTTGCAATCTTCGTGCGTTCGCACCCGGACGAGTATTCTCAATCTTCTGCTTTGCTTCTATGGAAACCCTTCGGCATAACTTGAAGCACCGCCCAGACAGCCCAATTATTAGCCGCGAAGAACTCAATCGGCTAATCGAGGATCGACTGGCAACTGCTGAAGAGGAAGAGATGACGGCCAGACGCTCTGGAAGATTCAATCTTTTCCTCGACACCGACCACCGCAGGCGAACAAATGAAGCAATTCTCAACGAAGCCCTAGAAGCATTGCGACATAAGCCCGGCCTCCCTGTCGCCCACTAACCCCCCTTCAACTTTTCTTGAACCCCTAACACCCCGCAGACGCGAAACGTCTTTGCGGGGTTATTTTTTAATCGAATCACGAATCTCTTCCAGCACCACAAGCTCAGGGCTTTTGGTAGCAGTAGGAGTATTTTTCTTATTCCGCTCCAAATGTGCCAAATGCGCTACCCGGTTCATTCCCTTTACAAACACAAACAACACAACTGCTGTGATTAAAAACGCAATTACAGATTGTACGAATACGCCATACTGCAATACCACATTTCCGCGAAGTGGAATTACCAAATGCGTAAAATCAATGTCGCCCATTAACAGGCCCATTAAAGGCGTAATAATATTCGTAACTAATGAATTCGTAATACCGGTAAATGCGGCACCAATCACAACACCCACCGCAAGGTCTATCGCATTCCCACGAAGAGCAAATTTCTTAAACTCATCAACAAATTCATTCATAGTATCACTATACACCCCTTACAAAGATCGTATCTGTTTGCGTCTCTCTTTATGATCTGGCAACGCTCGCGCAACTAAATCCCAAAATTGCTTCGAATGATTCATTTCTTTGAGGTGGCACAATTCATGCACAACGATATAGTCCGCGAGGTTTTCGGGTAAAAATGCAATCTTATAATGAAAGCTTAAGTTGCCCTGCTTCGAACAGCTCCCCCATCTTGTTTTTTGATTTCGTATTGAGATTCTTTTATACGCAAAACCATACTGCGCATTAAAATATTCAAGCCGCCGCGCAACAAGAATCCGAGCCCGCTCTTTATGTTCCAGATACTCTGAACGGCTTCTCGTATCCAGTATCTTTTTTGGTCGAGTGCTCACGCGCCGTAACTTATCGAGAATCCAATCAGACTTTTCCACTACAAACCGTTGAACCATGCGCTTGCCAATCCAGCGCGGCGCTGTAACAACAACCGTGCCGTCGCCGTGCACCGCAAGGCGAACGCCTCGCGATCGCTTACTCACTTTATGTGTATACGTAAATAATTTTGACATAGGACATAATATATCCTATAGTAAACATGGTCTTACTGGGAAGGCCATCGTAACAAAACGTTCTTTACACATAGTGGGAATAGGAGGGCTAATGAAATGATTTGCCAGAAGATGGATCGCCAAGAAGTTTTGAAAGCCGTCAGTAGTGCGGTAAAGGAATCTTTAAGCGACGAAGATCTGAAGCTTTCAGAATCGTCCCAACTCACAAACGACTTGGGAGTGGATTCTGGAGACTACCTCGATATCATCTGTCGGCTTGAGCAACAGTTTGGTATTCCGCAGCCTCAAGAAAAAGGTGTGAAACGAATGTTGATCGCAACATTTAGAACAGTTGGCGACATCTGTGAGTATGTCGAACAGCAACTTGCAGGCCAACAACTCACCCACGCCTAATGAGCCCCGCCGCCTAACTCCGCCAGTAATTCCCAAGTCGAAAAATCACGTCGAATACAAAGTCTCATGGAAGAGACTTTTTTCTTTGTCATTTCTTCACCATCGAAATTCCAAGGAGTGCGAGTGATGCCAACACAACTGCTCCCCCGGCGGGAATGTCTAGGTAATACGCCGCGAATAATCCGGAAATGACAGATGCTAGTCCAATCGCAATTGCATACCAAATCGTTGCCTTAAAACTTTTCGCAATCTGCATTGCTGCAACTACGGGTATTACCATCAGCGCACCTACTAAGAGCGCACCTACTATCCGCATCGAAAGCGCAACAGTAACTGCCGTTAAAACAACAAGCACAGTGTTGAGTGCTTTTGCAGGTATGCCACTCACCTGGGCCACTTCTTCATCAAACGATACAAACACCAATTCTTTATAGAGCAGCGCAATCGCTCCGCCTACAACAATACCTAATATTCCAATGTGCAGCACATCAACTTCACGGACCGTAGTAATACTTCCGAATAAATACGAGAACAGATCTACCGTAAATCCACCCGCAAGCCCTAAGAGCGTAATAGCAACCGCGAGCCCGGCAGATAAAAATATTGCGAGCGCGGAATCGCCCGATACGCGCTTGCTTGCACGCAAACGCTCAATAATAATTGCTGCCACTACAGATGCTGCAATCGCTGTATATACTGGATATATGCCTGTTAATAGCCCAATTGCAACTCCGGCAAGAGACACATGCGACAGACTGTCTGCAATAAGAGAATATCTGCGCGCAACCAAAAATGAACCAATAAGGGGCGCCAAAATACCGATCACTGCTCCGGCTGCAAATGCACGGACCATAAACGAATATTCAAAAATCTCAAGCATAGGTTAGTGATGATGGCGAATAAACTGTGTACGACTTCGATTCAACTCTTCAGGAGTACCTGTAAATACAATTTTCTTGTCCATTACAAATACGGTATCAACTTCTCGTAATATCACATCAATATCGTGCGATACAATCAAGATTGTAAGATTGTGCATCCGGCGAAGCTTTGCAAGCAAGTCGTAAAATTCTTCCTGAGCCTCCTCATCTACACCAACCGTTGGCTCATCCAAAATCAGCAAATCTGGCTTTTCTGCAAGTGCGCGTGCAATAAACACTCGCTGTTGCTGCCCGCCAGAAAGTTCCCGCACCAGGCGCTTGCCCGAACGCGCCATTCCTACTGCGTCCAAACACTCATGCGCAACACGTATATCAAATGGCTTCAGAGGGCGAAGCATTCCGCGCGCTGCCACCCTGCCCTGCAACACTACTTCTTGCGCAGTAAGCGGAAACTCAAATCCTGTTTGCACAATCTTTTGCGGAACATATCCTATTCTTGCATCTCGCACAATCTTTCCCGTGGTGGGCTCTAGAAGCCCTACAATAAGCTTCAACAGAGTAGTTTTACCTGAACCATTCGCTCCAATTAGCCCAATCACATTTCCACGAGAGATGGTAAGAGAAACGCCATCAACAACCGTTGCAGTACCGTACGAATACGAAACGTTTTGTAGTGTTACCAAATCGTTCGTGTTCATATGCAGTCGAGTGCTGTGCGAATTGCAGCAAGGTTTTCACGCTGCACAGAAATGTACGACTTGCCTTGAGACACCTCTTCATCAGTTAACCCTTCTAACGTATGCAGCGTGAGCGTCTTGGCACCGGTCTCGTGTGCAATCGTTTGGGAAAGCGCCGGGCTCACAAGCGTTTCAAAAAATATATGAGTAACACCATGCTCACGCACAAAATTCGAAATTTCTGCGAGCCGTGCAGGGGATGGTTCTTCATCGGGCGATAATCCAGCAATCGGAACCATCGTTAATCCGTACCTTTTTGCAAGGTATGCAAAAGCAGCGTGGCTTGTTACAAGTTCACGACGATTGCATTGTGCGGTGCCCAACTTGAAATCGGCATCCAGAGCTTCAAGCTCTGTAATATACGCATCCGCATTCGTTGTATACACTGCGGCATTTGATACATCTGCCGCTATCAAACCTTTTTCTATTGCACGCACTTGCTGCTGCGCAAGCTTGGGAGATAACCAAACATGCGGATCAAGTTCTTCGCCTTCATGTTCGTCCTCAGCCCCCTCTTCTCCCTCGTGTTCTTCTCCAGTAAGCAAATCGAGCCCTTGGGTTGCATTCACAATAGCAATCTGTGCTTTTTGTAAATCAGGCAATACGCGAGGAACCCACGGCTCAAGCCCTCCCCCGTTATATATAAATAGCTTTGAACTGGTAAGTTCAGCAACATCCCGCGGAGATGGGTCAAAGTCGTGCGGCTCGCTCCCGGAAGGGGTCATATTCGTAACAGAAACCAAGTCGCCCCCTACCTGCTGAGCAAAATGCGCAAGTGGATAAAACGACGCAGTTACACGAGTGCGATTCGTATCAACTGGCACATCATTGGCACGCTCACGCATGACATATCCAGCAAAAACCAAAACGATACCTATAAGCGTAATAATATGTGCGTATTTTTTCATAGATTATATCCGTCATTCCGGCCACCGAGCCGGCATCCACGTGGATGCCGGATCAAGTCCAGCATGACATTAATGTTAATTATCATATTGAACAGTTTCTACAAATTCCAAAAAACTCTAATGAATGATCAGTAATCGTACTGAACCCGCTCTCCTTCAAAATTTCCTGCTCCATGCGCTTTGCATTACAACGCGCAACCTCTGCAACTTTGTCGCACTTCACGCACACCACATGGTGATGATCGCCAAGTGATGCCAGCTCGTAGTGCGCATGCCCATGATGAAAATCGATCTGGCGAATAAGACCGAGCTCTTTGAGCAACGTCACGGTTCGGTAGACAGTAACGTAATCAATTGCATCCTCACCAATAGCAGTAATAATCTTTTCAACTGAAAGCGGCCGCTTTTCTTTCTCTAAAAGAGACAACACGGCAAGACGGGACGGGGTAACCCGAGTCCTTTTTTCCCGTAATTGGGCAGTAAAATCTAACTGCATATCTGCAGTATACACACATGCAACTAAGTTGCAAGTAAGATTGGGGAAGGGATACTATCGTTTATTCTTTCCAAACACTCGAGCTGCAATCGCCGTCGTAATAGGCACCGCGCACATCAGCGCAATACTTCCCACCAGCGTACGCACAATCTCCTCCGCGATAACCTCCGTGTTTGCAACTACCCACCATGGCCGCTCATAGATAACAAACAGTAATAGTGCCGGAAACGAGGCACCTGCATATGCGAGAACAAGCGTATTTACAAGCGAAGTGATGTGCTCTTTACCTACCGATAGTCCTCTGCGAAATAGCTCCGCGGGTGATAGTGCAGGATTCGCATCTGCAATTTCTGCAACAGCTGCAGCCTGCGCCGTCGTAATGTCATCAAGTACACCTAACGCACCAATAATAATCCCACCCAAGAGTAAGCCCTGCAGGTTAATGTTCCCAATTCCTGCTGTTTGTAAATACAATGTCTCTTCCGACCCAAACCCAAACAACTTCCCCATCCACACAAATAAGAGAGACGTTCCAATTGCAATGCAAATCGAGATAAGCGTACCTCCTACCGCAACAGACGTGCGACGATTGAAGCCATGAGCGATGTAAATAGACACGGTAGCAATAGCAACAGAACCGATAAGAACAACGCCTAGAGGATTACCGCCAGATAAAATCCGTGGAATAATAAAGCCCATTAAAACAGCGATACTGAACGCAAGACCAACTAATGACGTGGCGCCCCGACGACCCGCCAAGAAAATAGTTAATAAGAAAAATATTCCCGCCATTATGGCAAGCGACTGTATCCGATACCGATCAAAGATATATAACTGGTCCTTATTATCAGAACCATTCGGCGCAATGACGACAACCTGCTCACCCACCTTCAGCTTCTGATTCTCCCTAAAAGCACCATACGCAACTTCTGCCATCTGGCCCTTATTCGGGCCAGTAACGAGTTCAATCTCCAACCGCTGGGAAAATGCAGCTGCCTGTGCAATGCTCAACGTATCCTCTTGCTTTTCTTCTACAATCTTTGTAACCCGTGCACGGTAAAATGCATCAGGCTTTATCTCATCTTGCGCATACGCAGGTGACGCCGTTATAAGAATAGCGACAGACAATACGAGCATACTGAAAAATTGCTTCATAAGGATTGTGATGATTTAAGCAACTGCGAATATTTCGCCTGCAACCTCTCTAGCTTCGGGCTTATTACTAATTGGCAATATGGCTGATCGGAGTTTTTAAAATAATATTCCCGATGCCATTCCTCTGCCGGATAAAACTCGCCCAGTGAAGCAATCTCTGTTACAACACGTGCTGAAGCACCCTCATTCAGATCCGCGATGAATTTCTCTACTTCGTGTTCTTGCTGCTCGGTTGTATAAAAGATACTCGAGCGGTATTGCGTACCCACATCATTCCCCTGCCGGTTCAAGGTAGTCGGTTCATGCGTTGCAAAAAATACCGTTAGTAAATCATTAAACGTGATTTGAGAAGGGTCAAATTCTATTTTGATAACCTCTGCATGGCCGCTTGTTCCGGAACATACTTGGTCGTATGTTGGATTTTTACTGAGGCCGCCCGTATATCCGGGCATCACAGAGGCAACCCCGCGCAACTCAGAAAAAACAGCTTCTGTACACCAAAAACAACCGCCCCCAAAAGCCACTATTTCATGTTTCTCATCCATATATAAAGTATGCTACCATAGCGGCATGCCAACAAGACGAAAGAAAAAAGTACCCCTTTCCCCCGCATCGTTTGTAACACTGTCTTCTCCGGAATACACAAACAATGAGTCGTACTACATTAACGAACTCATTACCCGCGATGACCCCATGCACCAGTACGATGCGTACATGCAACAAATGCGAGGGAAGTTTAACGACACCTACTATCGCTTTCTTTCAAAAATGACGATCATGGGCCCACGAGCAAGCTTCTTGCAAGCATTCGAAGATGATTTTCTGTCGCTGTTTGACGACTTGCTCGAAATGAGAGAAATGCTGGAAGAGAAAACTCCGAATCGGAAATGACAATCAGCGAAATACTGACACTCGGCATTGTTGAGGGTATAACAGAATTTTTACCCGTATCTTCGACGTTCCACTTACTATGGACAAGCAAGCTGCTGGGCATACAGCAAACGGAGTTTCAAAAACTGTTTGCAGTCGCAATACAGTCCGGTGCAATTCTTGCAGTCCTTATTCCATTCATCAACGCAATTAAACAAGACATTTCAATCCTAAAAAAAGTTATTGTCGCGTTTATTCCTACAGCAGCCATTGGCTTTCTTCTGTACCCCGTTATAAAAAATATATTCTTCAACAATACGCAATTGCAGCTTATTGTGTTTGCTGCGGTAGGCATTCTCTTTATTGCATTCGAATATATTCGGAAAAGTCCTCTTACAAAAAGTATTACAGCTATCACCTACAAAGAAGCGGCATTAGTTGGAGTAATCCAAGCACTCGCCATTGTTCCCGGAGTCTCGCGCGCAGGAGCTGTGATTATTGCGCTCATGGTGCTGTCATACAAACGAGAAGATGCGGCACGGTTTTCTTTTTTTCTTGCAGTACCCACAATCCTCTCCGCCTCACTGTTTGATCTTGCAAAATCCAACCACGCCATCCAAACAGGGGGCGATGCCATAGCGCTTGCTCTAGGATTCGTAGTTGCATTCATTACCGCATTACTAGTTGTGCGGTTGCTGATGAAATATTTAACACACCACAGCATTTCCGCATTTGGATGGTATCGACTTATTGCAGTAACCATCGTCTGCGGCATGCTCCTATTTGCTCCAAAAAACAAGGAGACTACAGGTCTGCCATCTACTCCTATTGAACAAGAATCGCCAGAACCAGTACCAAAACAATCACTCATCCACCCTACTACTGAATTTCGCCAACGGGTTACAAAAAAGCCTTTTGGTATATATATAGCTCCAAGCAATTCGCCCGTACAGCCAGAAAAGTTCACCGGCTATCATACCGGGATAGATGTTGAATATAGCGACGTATCGGAAGATGTTCCAGTTACTGCAATTGCAGACGGCACCGTACTATTTAGCAAGTGGGCATCCGGATATGGGGGAGTTATCGCAATTATACATACAATCAACAACGAAAAAGTGACTGCAATCTATGGGCATATCAAGCAAACCAGCTTGCCTGCTGCAGGCAAAAAAGTTTCAGCAGGAGAAGAAATTGGAATTCTCGGAGAGAGTGGGAGTCGAGATACCGACGGTGAACGAAAGCATCTGCATCTAGGAATCGTAAAAGGAAGCACGCCAAATATTAAAGGCTACGTTCAAACCCAAGCAGAACTTGCAGCGTGGGTTGACCCACTGACCCTATTCCCCTAAAGATATTCTCTTTTCAATATAACCGTCCATCGTATGGATGAATATATCCAACTTCTCTGGTAACGTCATAATCCTTGCCCGTTCAATAGCTTCCTCTTTTGTAGAGCATGTTTGTACGGCATCCTGTCCGATGCGCTTGATGACCCAACCACTCTCACGCGGAAAAATATGATAACTTTTCTGACCCTTTTGAATAGCTTGAACATATGACAAAATTTGAGGATTTTGCAAGTTTCTTCGCTCTAGTGGTGTTTCTTGTATTGACATAGCTATGCTTTAACTAAATCTATAATCTGATCTTCATTGTACTGATTTTCCGATAAAAACGCAATACACTCACTAGTAAATCCAAATGCCACTTCAGTAAAACCTAATTCCTTGTTCAAATATGCACTTTTGAACAGCTTGATTTCAATATCAGGGTAGGAGCTAGCAATCCATAATAATGTTTTCCGAGCACTGGCATGCTTTGTGTAAAAATGCTTATCGCTATAGCGCCTATCTCGGCTCAAAAAAGCTGTATATGCCTGCCGTAAATCATAGGGCCATACAGCATAGATCTTGACTTGCTTTTTCGACTTCCTAATACGTTCTAGTTTAATTTTCGCACCTTCAATCGTAGGTAATATCCCATCAAAAATGAGCACATCTTGGTCCATTAAATATTCTGTTACAAATTCTGTTTTGCCAGAAGCTGGTCCGCCCGACATCAAAACAACCTCTTTACAAGAAGAAGACTTGAGATACTCATCGAATCTTTTATCTGCTAATTTCGCAGACTCCAAGTGAAATTCTTCGGCCCTATCGGGCGAGTACCCAGGAAGTTCTTTCTTAATGTCGTCAGCCGAGATAAGAAGGGATGTCATAATACCAAGCCATTATATCAGGAAACACTGAACTTTATTGCCCAATCGCAATAACAACTTTTCTGTCAGGGTACACCTGCGCGTTATCGCCCGTATCCCAATCGTGCATTGCTGCAAACAGCACATCTTCGTTATATCGGTATCCCTTACCAACCCGAGTTCCCGGATCGTTCGTGATAAATTCTTTTGTATTCGAATCGTATCCCTTTACCACAAGCATGTGCCGAAGTGGCCCGGGTGGTTTGTAATAAGGATTCTTTAACATTTTTCCGTTTAACGGAACGAGCACAACCTTTCCAGATGAAATAGAATTAATAATATCCTTACTAGCTGCCTGTTCAATAAGTTCAACAGAAGCATCGGGCAAATAGTCTTGTGCGAGTGTTGCGGTATCGCGGGCAGATTCATCAAGATGGTTTCCAAATAGCGCCTTTGCTCGATCAGCCAAGACACGTATTTCTACAAGCGCGTATTGAGGAGTAATCGTATCTCCTGCAAGCCAACGCGCTGCCATTAGAATAGATGATTCCTCGCACGCATTCTGATACAGCTTATCGCCCCAGTTTGCCGTAGGTGCCTGGGCAGTAAACGGAACGTCATATGGCTGTGGGATAGGCAAGGCAGTGGGCTTGGGAGTAGACGTAGGGGTAGCTGAGGGGGTAGGCGTAAATAAGGGTGTTGGCAACACAGGCTGAGCAGCTGGCTTGACAGTAACTTCTTCATGGGGCCACATCATATACCCCGCAATACCTGCCACAATAATAACTCCACTAAGAAACACTTTAACCATATATCTCTATATATACTATTGCATACGCAAATCCGCCACGGAATAGTGAAACAAGAGGAACTAAAACAAGAAAGGCGGTGATACGACTATGAAAGCATACAATATTCTATCAGTATTTGCGCTTGCCTTAGCCCTTTCATTAGGATTAACGCAATCGGCAGATGCAGCAACGTGGGCATTTAAAGGAGTTGTAACAGAAGTAAATCAAGATCGGATCGAAATGATGGGAACAGATAGTCGTGGAGTGGCTACGTGGCATAAGTTCCGCATAACCCACAACACATGGCTAAAAAACGGTGTCTTACTCTTTGACGTAAGCGAAGAAATGCGTCACGAAGCACGGAATGAAATCCAGCGCGGTAGCGTGGTAACGGTGTGGTACACCGCTGGCCATGAAGCTATGGTCATCCAAAATATGTCCCCCTGGGGGCTAGGAGAAGCATATGGTCCGGGTGAGTGTTCTCACTGCGGTAAGTAAAGTAAAAAGTGGCAAAATCGAGGATGAAATATTTCATCCTCGATTTTTGTATTCACTATTTTGTCAAACTGAAGTAACCCAGAGTAAATACAAGGCCAGACGTAATGCGTACGTGGACTTTGCCAAGATACTGCTGCGGTCCAACTTCCACCATTTCATCCACAATATATTTCAGCCACCACGGATTACCCGGTTGGTTATAATCCAGAACAATTACATCTTTATCAGCATCACGAAGCGCTTTTTGAAAAGAAAGTGCAAACGGGTACTTTTGTTCTAGTTTTTCACCGTATAAAAAACGATTAATACCGCTTTTTTTGCTTTGGAAAATAGTCTTCCCTTGCCATGTGCCAGAGTATCCATGCGCAACACCTTTGTAATCCCCATCAAGTGCAGACATACCAGCAACACCTTTCATAAATTCCGCTTGCCTAGGTTGCCGCTCAACCACATACGTTCGCCCATACCCCAAGAGCAGAATTACGCTAACCAGAAATATGAGAACCACTATCACGTTAACCATATAATGCTATTATATCACAATGGATATAAAGCTGGGTATTGTCATCGTGGCGCTTGCACTTCTCCTACTGGCCCTGCTGCGCTACAAAAAAAGCATTCTAACCCCTCTTCTGATTGCAGGTATCGCATCTGCAATATGGACTACGATATATCGGTATGAATACGTAGGAGAAAACATATTCTTATTTGAAAGAATCAACATATTTCCCCTTACGTTATGGACACTCGGACTCACAAGCCTATATATCCTACAAACACACGTGGTGCGAAAAAGAAACTTTTTGCTTCTGGTGTGCGCATACCTTGTACTGTTATTTACACTTGAAGCAGTCGGATACCACCTCCTAAACATCCGGCTTGTGAGCAACTTTCCTGGACTGCTGAATCTCGACATCATTCATGGGCCAACGATGCTACAAATTTTTTATATTGCAGCAGGGCCAGCATACCTCATTGTGCTACATCTCATCCAAAAATCATCCCAAAAAGCGTAGACAAGCCGAGAATATTTCATATAGTAGGAGTATGCGATGGTTGAGTATCTGTTTCCTGATTATATTCATCATTCTGCTTTCAATATCAATCCGGACATATCGTAAGTACGACGTATCAAGTAAAGATATCATCATGAATCGGAACGATACCGGCCTCATGCTCTACGATAGGCATGGGGAGCTATTTTTCGCCTTCAACCGAGCACGTCCACGGATCTTTGTACCCATCACGCAGATCCCCCTTCATACCAAGCAGGCTATAATCGCCGCAGAAGACAAAGGGTTCTACTCCCACATCGGATTCTCTATACGCGGCATGGCCCGTTCATTATATTTAAATCTGAAAAATGAACGTATTACACATGGGGGTTCTACCATAACCCAGCAGCTCGTAAAAAACTCTCTCCTTACAACGCGCAAAAGCATAACGAGAAAGTACCAAGAAGTAATTGTTGCCGCAAAAATAGAACGTCAATTTTCAAAAGATGAAATACTGGAGATGTACGCAAATTCTGCATACTTTGGAGAAGGCGTATTCGGAATTGAGGCAGCTGCGCAAACATACTTCAATAAAGGAGCAAACGAATTAACGCTTGGGGAATCTGCAATTCTGACAGGGCTTCTGCCTGCACCCTCAGCAATTCCACCTCTTGCGCGCCAACGGTTAGTGTTAGAGCAAATGGAATTACAAAAATATATCACCCCTGCGCAACTCCAGGAAGCCTTGGCAGAACAGATCATAATTACAAAACGACAAGACGGCATCAACGAAACTGCTCCCCATTTTGCCCTCATGGTAAAACAGGAGCTTGATCGCATCTATGGCGAAGAGGTTATCATTCGCCGCGGGTTTAAAGTAACCACTACCCTCGACCTTGCATGGCAGAAATACGCAGAAGCGGAAGTTGAGAAGTATGTGGACTCTATTCGCACAAAAGGTGCTGGCAACGGAGCAGCCGTTGTGCTTAATCCAAGCACAGGGGAAGTGTTAACACTGGTGGGTAGCGTAAACTGGTGGCAAGAAAACTACGGAAAACAAAATATGGCCGTCTCTCCGCGGCAAACAGGGTCTGCATTCAAGCCAATTGTGTACGCAGCGGGGCTAGAAGAAAAAACAATCACAGCTGCAACAATCCTGCACGACACTCCCACAACATTTGCCGGGCAATATACACCACGAGACTACGACAATAAGTGGCGCGGGCCTGTACTTGTGCGCCGAGCACTCGCGAATTCACTCAATGTGCCCGCTGTTGAAACGATAGCTAAAACAGGTATCCCAAAAATAGTTTCCCTTGCTAAGAGGCTCGGCATTTCGACGATGCGCAATGACGCGCAATACAACCTCGCAACAGCACTAGGAGCTGAACAAATATCCTTACAAGAACTCACGTCCGCCTATGGAGCATTCGCAAATCAAGGAACACATTCCCCACCAATACTCATCAAAGAAATCCAAGATAAATACGGAAGCCCTATTCCATATACAAAGCCTGAGGCAAAAAAAGCACTGAATCCACAAGTCGCCTTTATTATCTCTTCTATTCTTGCGGACAATAAAGCTCGAGCAGAAATATTCGGAAAACTTCTTACAATCTCCCGCCCCGCGGCAGTTAAAACAGGAACATCCCAAGACTACCGCGACGGATGGACAGTTGGGTATACGCCAAATCTTGTAACAGGGGTTTGGATTGGAAATAACGATAATACGCCAATGCAAAAACTCCCCGCATCCATAGGCGCAGCTCCGTTGTGGAAAAACTTAATGGAACGGTACATGACAGAAACACCTCAAGAAGATTTTATAGTCCCAGATGGCCTTAGCATGCGATACATCTGCCGCGGTGGCTCTCTTACGTCTGCAAGATCAGGCGCAACGCAAGAATATTTTCTACCTGGTACCGAGCCTACTCGGTACTGCGCGCCAGTAGCGTCACCCAGCCCAGAGGTACTACCACGGGCGTAGTCTACTTACCCAGAGTTGCGTCGCCCTCGTGCCATTCGGCAGGGCACAGTTCCCCTGTCTGCAATGCCTGCACGGCACGCAATACCTCTTGTACAGAGCGCCCAACTGAGTTATCAGAAATCATCATCCAACGCACAATGCCCTCAGGGTCAATAACAAAGGTACCTCGTTGGGCTGCACCATCAGAATCAAGCACGCTATACGAGCGCGCGATTTCTTGCGTAGTGTCTGCCAACACGGGATACTTTACTTCTGGTAAATCTTTTTCAAACCAGTTTTTGTGTGAGTGCATGCTATCGGTAGAACATGCGAGAATTGAGCAGTTGAGTTTTTCAAATTCTGGCTCAAGCTTTGCAAATTCACGAATTTCAGTTGGGCATACAAACGTAAAGTCTCTCGGGTAGAAAAATAGCACAACCCATTTGCCCGTGTAGTCATCGAGCGATATTTTCGTAAATTCCCCTGCCTGATAAGCATCGGCAGAGAAAAAATTCGCCCTATATTCGCCAACAATATTCATACGTAAAACGGTATCATAGTATCTAACTAAAAAACAGACGGGCGGTTTGACAAAAGTATCACATAGACATATGCTACCGAGGCTCTTTCATTGGTACAGCTACCCCTACTTGCGCCCCAGGCGCACTACACAAGAGGAGAACATAATGCAGAATTTGATTGTTCGAGAAGCGCGGACCCCCCATGGGTTGCCAGCCAAACTGGCACTCCCTACGTCTCCTCCCCCGCCGGTTCGCGAAACCCCGTTAGCCCGAGTCTTGAAAAGGCTCGACAAGCATACGGCAAAACTCAAGTAGAATCAGTACCAACAAGCCCAAACGCCGACTCACCACGAGCCGGCTCTTTTTTTAATGCGCTATGTTGTTCAATTTGTGGTAGTTCATTGCGCCAATCATAGCAGGCGGGGTTGGCTTATCTTTTATACGAGCAATCCAATACTTGTATTCCGATGCCGTAGGAGTACGCCCATCATATACAGACGCGAACATACTGTTCATGCTTTTTACCATATCAACCTTGGCAAGAACTATGGCCGCAGCATTTGATGCAGCCAAGGCCTTATTTTTATGCCACAACATCGCCGGGCGGAGTTTATAGATACTGTTTTTATCAGAGCGAAACCGCTTTTTCCAATATTCGCTTTCTGCATCTGTTGGCTTTCGCCCAAATATATCCGTAAACATTTTCTCTACTGCAACAGGAACGAATATAGTCGCCGGATCAATCTGCTCAATGCTCGTAGCTCCATTGCACGGGTATCCTAAATCTCCGCACACATAGTTACTTGTATCCGATGGGCAGGTATGCAAATTATGACACCCAGAACGGTGCGCAGATGCAATGTACGGTAAAAAACAAATGCCACACAAGAGGAATAGGAATACACAGGTGCGATTACTCATATATGCATAATACACCTATTTTTTTAATGCACTTGCGTTATAGGGGGCTTTTGGTGTTAGAATACTCAATAGATAAGACTTTATATCCTAAAAGTACAAACATATGGCAAATGCAGCGTTCATGAAACCAATGACTATCAGCGCAGATCTTGCTGCTGTGGTTGGTACGGGCCCAATGCCCCGTTCAGAAGTAGTAAAGAAGTTGTGGGAATACATTAAGTCTAATAACCTGCAAGATCCTGCAAACAAGCGAGATATCGTTGCAGATGCTGCTTTAAAGAAAGTCTTTGGCGGAAAAGATAAAGTGAACATGTTTGAAATGACAAAGCTCGTTTCAGCACATCTATCGTAATAAGAAGTATCTACAGAAAAACAGCCCCGCTATAAGCAGGGCTGTTTTGTATATAACACTTCCCTACCCCTCTGCTACTTCCTGAAGTTTTGCGACAAACCCTAGAACTAGGATCTACATGCGTGCGAGAGCACGACGCACAATCTCAGCAACCGCATCTTCTCGAGCAATACCCAGTACAGGCAACGTAGCTAATACAGATGCATTAGTAGTTGGGAGCAGCTCTACTTTCCCATTCGTATATTCAGCCAATTGCGTAAGAAATTCATCAAACCACGATGGAGTAACCGTAAGCACACCATCAAAGTCAATCTCAATTGGCACTGCCGGATCAAGAGTCGGACGAATAGCATTAAATGCTTCGAGTCCTGCCGGGCGAGAGATAAGTACCGTGCCAAATCTTTTAAGTTGAATAATCGCCATAATGAAAAAAATTAAAAAGTAATAACCGCACACACTCCCCGCACATTTTCTTTACCTATTGAGATATCCATAAGCCCTGGATCTTTAGGGATATGCACAACTCCTAAGCCAGACCGAAACAACAAACCAATGGAGCTTGCCTCCGCAACACGACGAATAACCTTAAGTCCATTACCACGCTTTTCTGGATCTCTTCCTGATACGATTTCAGTAAATGCAACACGCAGAGCATCGATGTCATTAGTTAAATTTGGTCGAACATGAAGAAGCGTAGTCTGAACACCCCTCCCCCGATCAGCAAGAATGATCAATCGTTTTTCTAGATCATACGCAAAAAACACGCCAGGCACATCAGGCCAGTTTCCAAAATTATGCGCAAAAGAGTTATCCCCTATTTCTCCGGCAACAAGCGTAAGCAATGAAATAATGTCATGTCCAATTTCACCAACTGATCGGAGCAAGACGATGCTCATTTTTTCAAGCCGACTCGTAAAACGATCCTGCCGCTCACAGTAGTATTCGTCCGAAATCTTCGGCGGTTGTGCGCTTACGGCCCAAGCCCAGCCTAGCGCTTCAATATCAATCAAAAAACGATGCAGATCTTGTAGCTGATAATAGCGCTGCCCACCCGCACTCCTATACGAATGAAGCTTTCCGGTCTTTTCCCAATTCCGCAACGTCTGGGTCGTAACACCGAGTATCTTCGCTGCTTCCCCTATGCGTACCTTTCCTTCTATCATGTTTATAAGTTTATGCCATAAACCTATAAAAGTCAAATAATCTTTATAGGTTTAGCGTGTAAACCTATAAAGATACAGCTGAAACATATATCAAGTTATGTACTACTTCCCCTTGAGCATTCTCTTGCCTTCAATTCCGATAAGTAGTGCTATTAGCAAACTAATACCTCCCGCAATAAGGGACGGGTATATAAACTCTTGTACGTTGGCGAGTGCGAAAAAGATGCTGAAAATACCTCCTACAATTCCAAGTAATCCTAACAATCCGCCAATAATGCAAAGCCCGATACCAATACCAACATTCCGAGCTCGCTGGGCTAGTTGCCGCTGAGCTATAATCTTGGACGCTGCGAGCGCCAACACTATTTTTCGAACCGCGATCATTTATTTTTTCTTGGAGAACAGTGCCCCTATAAGGAATCCGACAACAGAAGCTCCAGCAACCACAGCCCACGGGTTAGTATGCGCGTATTCATCAGCACGCTTCGCCTGTTTCTGAGCTTCCCGAGAAACATCCTCGGCCATGTGCTTTGCCTCACCGATTGCCTCGGTTTTGTACTCTTGCAAACGCTCGGTAGACATGGACGCCAATTGGGAAACTTGCCCACCTAGTGCCTTAAATTCTTTCTGTATGTGCTCAATTTGTTGAGTAAATGTGTCGTTGTTCATAGAATATATAGTTATGTTCTTAATTTGTTCTCATTACAATAACAATACAGCAAATAGTCCAATATAGCAAGGGGATTATTCCTCTTCTTCATTCATCTTGTCCGCAGCCTCAGGGGTTGAGACTGTTTTGCCCATAAAGAGTAGCTTCACTATTCCCATTGCAACAATCCAATACACCGCCATTGCCAGTAACGTTGTCCATTCAAAAATGCTTCCTTCTATCCGCGTAATACGAAAGACATTCAAGAACGGCGCTGCAAAGAGGTACGTAACGTCATAGATGAAGTTGGTAAAGCCCGCAGCAGGGTTTGCGCCCAGCAACTTCAGCAGAAATCGAAATAGTAACAAGACCTCCAAAAGGCCGAGAATATACCACACAATTTGTGTGCCCCGATATAAAGGCTTCGTACGCTGAGATGTGTATGATGAATCCATACCACTACCCTACCGTCATCGATATTCGATAGCTAGGGTATTTATTAGTAGCCGTGGCTCTACCACAAAAACAGCCCCGCTTCAGGCGGGGCTGTTTTACAAACGCAGTACTAATTATGCACGTTGCACGTTCGTAGCGCTTGGGCCTTTTGGGCCATCAGCAACTTCAAAGGAAACTGCATCGCCTACTTTGAGTTCTTCAAAAGTTACGCCCTGCAATTCCTTAGAGTGGAAGAAGAGATCCTTAGATTCGCCCTCGATAGAGATAAATCCAAATCCTCGATCTGTGATGGTTTTGATTATTCCATTCATATGAATATGTGTGGTTTATTATTGTGAGAAACTCGACGACGCTTCTTTGAGCTAAATACTCCCCTATATCATACTTGGTAACATGGCTGAATGTCAAATTATTTTAAAAAATGTATTAAAAATATGTTATACTTCAAATTACCCCGAAAGTATGGAAAAAATCTCAATACTATTTCTTCAAATCACAATTGTGCTCATCGGCATCGGCGCACTTGCCTTTATGCTTTGGGAGCCCCACCTCGAGGGCAGAAATGCGCATGCTACGCCCTTTGAAGTATATTTCAACGATCCATTTTTAACGTATGCGTATACGGCGTCTATTGCCTTTTTCGTAGCTCTATATCAAGCATTTAGGTTGCTCGGATACATCAGGCAAAATAAAATATTCTCACAAGATTCCGCGAAAGCGCTACGGACCATACAGTACTGTGCGATATCTCTTATTGGTTTTATTGGGGCGCCATTAGCGTACTTATGTATAGTTCAGCCCGGCGATGACATTGCCGGCGGTGTTGCTATGGGGATTGTAACGATTTTTATATCTGCCGTATTCGCCACTACCGCAGCCGTATGCACAAGCATTCTCCAAAGCAAACTTTTAACGGTGTGTACACCCAGCCCAACAACACGGGCGACGCATTCCCCCCGCAAGCTTCGATAGCGCCTTCTCGATACGAATATTTCTCGTCTCCGCTTTTTTGCCAGACGTAACCCAACAAATCCACTCGTTGCGCGCCAGGGGTGTAATATCTTGCCATGTTACTAACGCGAATGGAGTAGAAATGAGAGCTGTTCGTAAATCCGCGGGCATTCTATGTGCCATATCAGGACTTGAGGTTATAGCCCACCCGCAACATTTGCCAAACTACACCCAATGAAACTGCGGCAAGAATAAGCACAATAGTACAAGCCACTGTTATTGATACATCTGAAATTCCGTAAAACCCATAGCGCATTCCGTTAATCATATAATACACCGGGTTATACACTGCGATCATCCGAGCAATCGGCGGGAGCATTTCAGATGAGTAAAAGATCCCTCCAAGAAAACTCAGAGGCATAATGACGAAGGTGGGAATAATGGATATTTGTTCAAAGTTTTTAGCCCATAGGCCCGCGATAAACCCAAGACTCGAAAAAGTGATGGCAACTAGAACTGTAAATACGAGGAGAAACAGCGGGTGATCAATATGAACGGGAACAAACAGTAACCCAGTTACGAAAATGAGCCCACCAACCACAGCACTGCGAACAAGCGAAGCCAGTAAAAACCCAGCAGCAATCTCGGCATACGACATAGGCGATATAAGGAGATCATTTATTGTCCTGCCAACAATACGCTGAAACATTACTGCAAACCCTACACCCTGAAATGCTGTGGTGAGAATATTCATCATCACAAGCCCAGGCATAATAAATGCAGGGTAGGCAATGCCTTGGATATCTCCTAAGCGGCCGCCAACTGCTTGTCCAAAAATTACGAAGAACATGAGGGCACTTACAATTGGCCCACCAAGCGTTTGCGTGGGGCCCGATAAGGAGCGCTTTATCTCTTTGAGTGCTAATGTTTTGACGCCGATGTAATTCATACCTTTGGTTGTCTATCTTTTTCTAAAATTTCCGAATATATCATATTCAAATTCTTCCCCTTGTTACTGTCTATGAGGTTTTTCTTCGTATCAAGCAGTACTAGCCTTCCGGTATTAATAATACCGATACGATCAGCCATTGCTTCGGCTTCTTCCAGGTAGTGAGTCGTTAATATAATTGTTTTGCCATGATCACGAAGATGACTGACCATCTTCCACAGACTTTCTCGTAATTCTATGTCAACTCCTGCGGTGGGCTCGTCAAGAAATAGAATGTCTGGGTCATGTACCATTGCTTTCGCAATCATCACCCTGCGCTTCATTCCCCCCGAAAGCGCAAAAGCTTGTTGATTACGCTTGTCCCACAAGGAAAGATCTTCCAACACTTTCTCTGCGCGTATCTTCCCATCTCGTAATCCGTAGTAGCCTGCTTGCATTCGAACAGTATCAAAAATTGTAACCCCAAACTCTAAACTAATTTCTTGCTGCACAAGACCAATCTTCGAACGAGTAAAGCGATAGTCCGTATCTACATCTTTCCCAAGTACGCACACTTCCCCGCTCGTACGCTTTACCAGGCCCGCAATGATATTAATCAATGTTGTTTTACCAGCACCATTTGGCCCCAGCAATGCAAATATTTCTCCTTTATGAATAGATAGGGAAACGCCCTTCAACGCTTCAAACCCTCCCTTATATGTTTTGAATAAATTCGTAATTTCAACAGCGTTTTCTCGCTCCATGAATTGTTACTATACACGTTTTACGCTCCTACCTCAACCGTAAACCCGCCATAGGTAAATCGTTTCATATCAAATGGCATCGCTTGCGCTTTCATCTTCGGATCGTTCATAACTGGATCACTCATGACTTTGGCATTTACTTGGTCACGATGCTTTCGCGACTTAAACACAATAAAAGAGAACCAAACCGTCTCACCTTTTTTAGCACCTGCGGCATCAATAAATGAGTTTGGGTTCCAATCACCAGTACCCTTCGGACGCAGATCGTCTCCCTTACATTCTTTGTAATCAAGTGCGCCATGTTTCATCCATAGTTTTTTGCCAAACGCGGCCATCTTTTTATACTCCGCAATTTTGCTATTTGGCACAACAAGTAAAAAACCATCTACATACTTACCTTTCATATGATCAAAGTTAAAAAAATAAAGGTTATATAAAGGTGCTAGTTACTTTCATTCTATCGACCATATAGAGAATCACAAGGGAAATATAAAATAAGAAAGTAGTTGAGTAGGTAGATTAAAAACCTATTTCTGCGCCACAAACACGCTATATGGCTGAGAAGCAATGACATCCTTCCAGAAATCTTCCCCAAACTCTTTCTCTGATATCTCTGACGGATAAAGAGGTAACCAAGAACATGTTGCGAACCCCGCTGCCTTCGCAGCAGATTCATATTCCTCTTGAGTAAACTGGCGCAGGAGGGATGTAAAAACAACTTCATTTGTTACGGGATGTAAAAAGTTAACCTGGACAGTATTACCTTCCAAATGTACAAACCTCCGTGTTCCAATTTTCTCATTAAACCTTTCGAATTTCGGGTTAAATATAACGGAAGAAAAGCTTCCACCCAATTTCAAAGCTCTATGCGTAGAAGTAAAGAAGTCTTTCAAATTCATTAATGAAGTAGCGTATGGCAAAACCATCACAGAAATAGCAGCATCAAATTCTTCATTACCTGTAAATGTTTCGGGTGTTGCAACTTCAAATCCAAGAGAGCCACCTCCGTCTACAGTATGTCCTTTTGCCTCATCAATCAGCTCCGCCGCCTTGTCATATCCAACAACAAAAGCCCCTTTAGTGGCAAGCATTGTAGTAAACAAGCCATCCCCACAGCCAACATCGAGAATATGCTTACCACCAATATCACCGAGTGACTTTAGGATAGCTGGGTAATGTAAGCCATTTCGAAATGGGTCACGAGACACAAAGTCGCTATATTCCTGTATTTTTCCGAAATCTGTTGTTGGCATCTATGCTTTCAGGCTATTTTGAGCAATCGTATCAAAAAGCGTACATAGGGTCTTAGCTCCAATCGTAGACGATTCCAGTGCTTCTTCCCATTCAGCGTCTGAAGAAATCACGGTAAGCAATGCTTCTCGCAACTTACGTGCATGTTCAATATCGACAACCCCATGCAATGGGAAAAAGGCGAAATCTTGTTCTGGCAAAATAGCACTTTTCTTTAGACTTTGTGAAATAGCTTCTGATATAGGGCTAAAGAGCTCTTCAAATGCATAGAGTACAGCCAACGCTTGATGTTGTTTCCCGTTAAAACAGAATTTGTTGTACTGGCTTACCACTTCCTCCTCAGGAGTGCCCATCGGTGCCACTCTGCAATCATCTGGGTTAAGACCTACTGCTCGAATGAAATGTTCAAATAAGCGAGTGTGAGATTCTTCTAGCTTTGAGCTTCCATGTTCTTCATATAAATTATCAACCAAAAGAATACGCGCAACATCATTGGGAGTATGCGAAATTGCAGCAGCCAAGAAAAGAGGGAAAGCAAAGTTTACTGGATAGTATTGCCTCGCTACTGCCTGAGCAGCTTTCACACTCAGGCCATCGGAGGTCATCTGAGAAAAAGGGGTGCTTTTATCAATACTAAACTCAAGTACTTTTTCTCGTATTTCTTCGCCTCGATTTTGATATGCAGATGCCATACAATAAGCCTATCACTAGAGTAGAAAAACACCAGAAACATCAGCTATATAGCTCAAAACTTGAGCAGCTTTTTAACGCTTCAATCCATCAACCTCTACTGCGTTAGTCGGGATAAGGGAAAAAGTATTGTTATTTTGCTTGAACGTTATATTAAAAGCATCGAAAAATCCTATTCTTCCCAAAAGAGCGATCGGCTTTGGCCAATCAATAAATACCGTATCACCCATCCATTCATAGTTATCCAGAACATACTTGACCTTCACCAAAACACCTTGCTTGTTATCGAACTGAGGTAGTCTCACCAAGATTGCATCTGGCGTAGGCGTCAAATCAATGCCAGATATTTTTGCCCAATCATCGTTAAAAATATTATGGTCTGCCCCAGAATCAACAAGACAACCTTCAATAGGTACTGACATACTTGGCCCGCGCATAGCCACATCAAGATGTGGCACAGAAGCCCCCAATAATTCAAATGGGGAACTATAATTAAACTTTATCATCTACACCTAATTTACCTAACCACTTGAACCCGATGAACTCCTGGTTCCTGAACAGGGTGAAATATAGGATGATCAACGCCCTTGCGCTTAGAAGCCTCCGCAACCTTTAGTAGGTCTTTACCATGCGCAATAATCTCGCGCGTATCAGGATCTATTGCTAAGTACTCACCGACATATTGTTCGTAGTTAATTTCCTTAGTATGCATATTGGAAGTTATTGATTCATATATACCATACCGCAAAATCAACAAATATCATACGGTATTTGTACGCATCCCGAAAATGACAGGAAATCATGCAAAGTAGCTTGCGAACAGCGCAATGAGCAAGACCGATACTAAGTTTGAAAGACTATCTGAAAAGAATTTCTTCCATGCAAGTTTCGGATCACAGTTGCTCCACAAGATTCCTTGGCCAATAACCGGCACCATAAAGGCGAGCCAATTAAACGCTACAAACCCGATAGCCATCCAGGTTGGTACATTATTTTGAATGCTCAACGTTACAATAAACACCGTTGCAAATGCAGTGAGCAACGAAAGAAACATTTGCGCTCCGTACATTTTTGCCATCTTCGGCTTCGCCTCTTCCATCTTCTTTTTCTTTTCTTCTTCAGAAAGCTTGTCGAAGCCAAGATACTGCATGTGAATCTTACCCATTGGGGTTACGTTGGAATACCACAGGGTTCCAACAACGGCATACAGTACCGCGCCAACGAGTGAAAGTATAAGTAAAGTGACAATCATACTAAAGATAGTTATATGTAATACGTTCACTATACACCAAATCACAGGTTATTTTAGCTAGATTTTATCGCCAAAGCATTAGGTGTTCCAATGCAAGATTTGGTAGAATACATGTATTAACAGTAACCACACACAGAAACGTATGAAAAAAATTACACCTAATCTATGGTTTGATGGCAATGCACAAGAGGCGGTCGATTTCTATATTTCAGTCTTTCCGGGCAGTAACATAATCTCCACAACCAACTATCCCAAAAGCGCCGAGGATGGTTTAGCTGATTTTCAGCTCAACATGGCAGGAAAAGTGTTGACTATAGATTTTGAACTAAGCGGCAACCGTTTCGTAGCAATAAATGCAGGTCCGGAGTTTACATTTAACGAATCAATATCCTTTTCGATTCCCTGTGAAGATCAAAAAGAAATTGATTACTACTATGAAAAACTTTCAGCTGTACCGGAATCCGAAGTGTGTGGTTGGTGCAAAGACAAGTACGGAATGAGTTGGCAGGTTGTACCGAAAAATATGGAAGAATTAATGAAACGCCCTGGCGCCTTTGCCAATTTGATGCAGATGCACAAAATTATTATTGAGAATTTTTAAAAGAACAATCCATCCAGTCTGCCGCAAAACGCCGATTTCGTGCAAATACCGATTATAGCTTCAGCAGACTAAACACCAGAAACGCTAGGCTCCGAACCAGAGACGATGTTCGAAAGAGTATTTTATGTACTAGGAGAACATTCAATTATCCACTCAATACCATATTTATCTCTGAACATACCAGCATACGTACCCCACGGACTATCCCCCATAGGGCCTTCTATATTCCCTCCAGCAGAAAGGCCACTAAATAACCTGTTCGCCTCTTCTTTGCTTTCAGTGCTTATTGAAATTTTACTCCTGTTTTCGTTTTCATTTACTTTCCCCATAAACTCTGGAACATCATTTGCAATCAATACATTACCTGTATCAATAGGCAAGGCAATATACATAATTTTATGTTCCTCCTTTTCTGACACTGAAAATTCAGCACTCGCAAGGTCTTTGAAACGTACAATTTTTGTAAACTCGCCGCCAAAGACAGATTTATAAAACGTACATGCTTCTTCGGCATTGCCATTAAAGTTAATCCAAGGGTTTATTGTTGTCATATTGTAATGCTATCAAATTACGGTAACTTAAGAAAGCGTTTATTGTTTTACTCCCCTTACTGAATATGCTTAGAACTCTGAACTGGAAAAAGATCGAGAACGAACTTCAGTTTAGTGGCATCTTGAATCTAATAACTCAACTTACTTAAGATGGATTACGATCTTATGCAGTATATTTCATGACGACCCCATCATACCGATCCGTCAGGCCTTCCAATATCAGATTCTTTAGCGGCTCCATGTCGTTCATTTTATCAATTTGGACTAATGCTTGGATATACCTATTTTTATTTTCACGCTCAATTTTAATAGAAATACCAACTAGCCCAAAACGTTCTAAGATTAAATTTGCTGCTAATCTAGCAGTTCGACCATTACCGTCACTAAATGGGTGAATATACGTAATTCTATAATGAACCCAAGCAGCAGTTTCTAAGATGTTATCAACCATTTCTGCCTCTTGATCAGAAATTTCGTTAGCTAGAAGCAATGATGTCACAGGACTCAACTTCGATAATTTCTTTTTCAGTTCTATATCATCAAGATACATAAGCTCAGGAACTTGTGAGTGATGCGGGGGCCTATGATCTGAACCTCGTATCTTTATTTCTTCTTCTCTAAATTTTCCAGCAATGTCGGGCCTCGCTTTTCTAAATATTTCTTCATGAATTTGCTTTACAACTTCAATATCAATTGGCTTTTGCGAACGTGAAAATCTCCTAACAAAACGAGAGGCTCGGATAATACCAACGGCCTCTCGTTTTTGCAGTTCTTCTTCGTTTTGGTTTTGATCCGTCACGCTTTTTAAAGATTTTCCTGAGCAAGAACTTCAAACTCTTTTCTATCTAATTTGCTGCCTTCTAAAACACTGGAATAATAGGCATGTTCAATATCCCAGCCCTCTTCAAGCTGAGATTTCTGCTCAGGATTAAGCGAGTTAATAGTAACCTGGGCTCTTTTCGCTGTAGTAATAAGATTTTTGATTAAGTTATTCATATGTTTTCTGAATAAACACTTTAGCAATTATATCCTAACTTGTCAATGTCTTCTCATATATCTATTAAAGAGATTATACCATCATCGTCTGTGTATAAGTTTTTTCTAAAAATAAGAGTAGTAATAGAAGTCCAAAAGCATCTAAGTCTTAATAGCTTTCTGAATATTGTAGGGGACTATGCGTAATGTATACTTTGCGCATGAGACTCTATCTATCATCAATGGATGTTGGCAATTATCCCGAACGCCTTATTGGACTTGTAGGGAATAATAAAAAAGCTGCTGTTGTTCTTAATGCGCTTGATCATGCCGATTCAACTCGCAATGAATGGCTTAAGAAAAATATTCAAAATTTAGAAAGGCTTGGGTTTCAAACAGAAGAACTAGATTTACGACAATATTTTTACGACAATAACGGTTTAGAGAACAAGCTTTCCGAATATGGATTGGTATATGGAGGTTTTAGTGCAGCATTGTATGTTATTTCTCCTTCCCTCCGAGGGGCAGAGTTAGTTGATGATCCCGAAATTGCACCAACAGGATATAAAGAGGAGTTTAGGTGGGATGCGTTAAATCTCATTCCCTATTCTGTCGCAGTGCATTATCAATCTAACCACGAAGAGTCGGAAGATATGGAAAAAGAAATAGAGTATTACAAGAAAAATAATATTTCATATAAAACTCTACGGGATGGTGACGTGATAGTTATTAGTGGAGATTCGGAAGAAGTTCTGAATCGCTAAAATTTGCTCCCCTTACTAGATATGCTTAGAACTCTGAACTGGGCAAGAGCCAAAGAAAACCTGAGAATGAACCCAGTATTTGCAACTGAATCTGTATAAAAAGCTATTCACTTGTCTTGCCGTCAAAATGTTCGGTGTCGGCTTCTGCCTCAGTTTTTGTTTTATGAACTATACTATCTCGATGATGCGGCGGCATATAAAGGGTATAGAGCTTCATTGAATCCGTTCCGGTATTTATGAGATTGTGCTTCGTGCCGGCCGGAACGATAATGGCGCTCCCGTCAGAAATATCATGTGTAATATCGTTTAGGATAGCTTTACCGGTGCCTTGTTCTACGCGCAAGAATTGGTCAACATCGTGAATCTCCTCACCAATTTCTTCTCCGGCAAGTAGCGACATTAACACCAACTGACTGTTTTTGTCCGTATATAACACGTTTCGGAAATTATCGTTTTCTAGCGAAAGCTTCTCTATATTTTCAATGTATCCATGCATATACATACGATATCACAGAAACACACACCATCTCTATACGGTTATGAGACTCTTTTCGGATCGCTTAAGCATCACGGCATTCACCGCTACGATGATTGAAGAAATGCTCATCAGCAGAGCGGCTACTTCCGGTCGAAGAGATATTCCAAATGCGGGATAGAGAACCCCCGCAGCAACAGGTATGGCAAGAATGTTGTAAATAGAAGCCCAAAAAAGATTCTGCTTCATTTTAAGAACAGTGGCCTTGCTTAATCTAATGGCACGAATAATATCTGTGGGGTCAGATTTCATCAGGACTACTTTTGCTGTTTCAATCGCAACGTCCGTACCTGCTCCAATGGCAATACCAATATCAGCTTGAGCTAAGGCCGGGGCATCGTTTACCCCATCTCCTACCATCGCAACAAACTTGCCTTCTTGTTGCAATTGTTGAACATACGAAGCCTTGTCTTGTGGTAGCACTTCAGAAAAAACGCGTGCAATACCTAATTCCTTGGCCACAGCTTCCGCAGTGCCTTTGTTATCTCCGGTAATCATGGCAACTTCAATTCCAAGCTCATTCATTCGTTGTATAGCTAACTTAGCATTTGCTTTAATTGGATCAGCCGCCCCTACAACCGCCACTGCCTTTTGATCAACCGCTAAAATCATTACCGTCTCGCCCTTATCTAAAAACCTAGCGATATCTTTTTGAAGAAGAGAAGTATCAATGCCGGCATCCTTCATAAGCTTGGCTGTTCCAACCAATACGTGCGTACCATCAACCAGCGCTCGTACCCCCAAACCAGACAGGTTTTCAAATGCACTAACCTGCATTGGCAAAGTAAGATTTCGCTTTTGTATTTCGTCTAAAACAGCTCCACTTAACGGATGGCTTGATTTAACTTCAGCTGCACCAATAAATCGCAGAGCTTCATCTGCAGTATATCCTGGCAATGTGGCAATGTCCGTAATTTTCGGCTTTCCTTCAGTTAGCGTGCCTGTCTTATCTAAAACCACTGCCTGAATTTTTGAAACTTGCTCCAGTGTTGCAGCGTCTTTAATGAGAATATTATGCTTTGCCCCTAAGCTTGTACCAACAGCGACTGCCGTTGGAGTTGCCAAGCCCAGTGCATCAGGGCAAGCAATGACGATTGCCGAAATGGCAAAGGTAAGTGCGAAGAGAAGCGACTCGCCCAGTATGAAATACCAGATAATAAATGCTGCCAGCCCGCTTCCAATAGCTGCAAACACTAAGTATTGCGCAAACCGATCTGCGATTCGCTGCCCGGGGGCTTTAGAATTTTGAGCATTTTCAACCATTTGTACGATTTGAGCGAGCGCAGTATCTGATCCAACTTTTGTAGCCGTAAACGTAATCGACCCCGATTGATTAATAGAAGCCCCAATAACCTCGTCTCCTGGTTTTTTAACAACAGGAATAGATTCTCCCGTAACCAGAGATTCGTCGATGGCAGTTTCACCCTCGAGAACTACCCCGTCCACAGGAACCTTGTCTCCTGGTTTTATCAGTACAACGTCACCAATAATCACTTCTGAAGTTGGAATAACGAGTTCTTTCCCATTGCGAATAACACGAGCCTGTTGAGGCACCAAATTCATCAAGGCCTGTAGGGCATCTGTCGTTCCTCTGCGCGATTTCATTTCCATCCAATGGCCAAAAAGCACGAATGTAATCAACATTGCAGCAGCTTCATAGTAGGAGTCGCTACTTCCAAGAATTGTTAATACAATACTAAATCCATACGCGGCAGTAATGCCGACGGCAATTAATACCGCCATATTTACGATTCTTTGCTGCAGTGCCTTGTAAGTTGAGTACAGAAAAATCCAGCCACTATAAAAGAATACGGGTGTTGTTAATATAAAAAGAAGCAAACCAATTGGGATGGGTGCCCATAAGTGCAAACCAAGCATATCTCTCCCCATAGGCGAATATGCGACAATTACAAGAGTAAAGACAAAGGCAAACCAGAATTTGTTTCGAATATCGCGTTCCATAAGTGCAGCCATTTCTCTGCCAGCAAGTCCGTTATGCTCCATACCCATTGCCATAGTCATACTCATCTTGAATTTTTCCCACCACGACATGTCCTGTATCGACTTCATGGCATGCCCCGCATGAGCATCATGTGCTTGATGCTCATGCTTCTCTATGGACACTAAATCCATGCCACATTTCGGACAGCGCCCTGGCGCATCCATCGTTACCTCAGGATGCATCGGGCATGTATATTGTTCTTTTGTATGATTAGCGTGATCCATACTGGTGTAACGAATTAAACAACAACGCTTGCGACATGGAGCGCTTGTGATAATTTCATAGGTTATAAGCCCTTACTAGAAAATAAAATTGCGCTCTATTTTTGATTGATATATTTCCACAAAGCGATGGCAACCAAAACGAGATCAACAATAACTAATAATGCTACGAGCCAACCAAAGCTCATAAAACCACTTCCGTACGCGCCATTCATCATGCTGTAATCCATAAACATACGTAATCACCGCCTTTCATGTAGATAGTATACTTCATGACTTCACGTTGAATGAGAACATCATGCCATCTTCCAAGTGCTCAGCAATATGGCAATGCGCCATCCAAGTTCCGGGATTCGACATCTCAATGAGCAATTCTACTGTTTCTCCGCTTCCAACGAGCACCGTATCTTCCCAAGCCATATTGTCATTAACTACTCCATTTTTACTTACTACTAAGAAACGCTGGCCATGGAAGTGAATTGGATGCTGCATTGGATGCATAGATTTGGGATCATTGAATATTTTTACTTTTACTTTGTCCCCAACGTTGAAGTTCCAATTGATATCTGAATTCGTTTTGCCTGTATCTTTGTCAACAATCTTCCATTGCATCATTTGCGCATTCGACATTTGGCTCATCGTGCCCATCGTATCTTCCCATTCTATTGGGTCTGAACCAGTATTCATCATGCTACCGCCCATCATAGTGCCATCTGGCATCATGTGGCCGCCTGTAGCTGTATTCCCCATACCCATCATGTCAACTGTTAATGCAAGATTTTTATCAGCTTGCTTGCTAAACGCAGCGCGAAACGAATCAATGTCTTTGATAACGTCATTATTTGTGCGAAGTGTGGCAAACTGACCTGCGTACGAAGGTAGCATTGTTTCAGAGGACACTTGGATAGTAGCGAGATCATATGTTCTGTCTGGGGTTTCGTTTTGCAACGTAAATACCCCAGTCTTATCAAACAGCGCCTCTACGATAACTCTCTCTGACGGGCCAATAATCACGCTTTTTATAAATTGTTCTCGTTCGTATTTACCGTTGTCAGCGCCGACGAGTTTCATTTTTGTGCCAGGGATAACAAGGTTAAATGGGCGGACATTGGCAGTATTTGTTATATACAACCGAATCGTTTCACCTTGTTTTGCTTTAAGTGCGTAGTCTGTCTCACCATTTACAAGCATGACATTGCCGAATCTTCCCATGAGTGTATGATCAACAGCCTTCTTGCTAAATGGTGCAAGTGTTCCATTTTCAATGAGTACATCATCAATAACCAGAGCTTCTTCCCGATTAACCGGTGACCAATATGCATTGTCCGCAGGGGTTACCAGAAAGTTCCCATAGAGCCCGGATTCCTGCGCGTAGTCTTCGCGAATATGAGGGTGATACCAAAACATTCCGGCATCGGGGAATTTGAGTGTATACGTAAAAGTTCCGCCAATAGGGATTGGCCGTTGGGTGTCCGGTGTACCATCAAATGCATTTTCCATGCGAACTCCATGAGAATGCAGAGTGGTTTCGACATCCGTTTTATTTGTAAAATGAATCGTTATTTCTGACCCTTGCGTAACTTTTATAAGCGGTCCCGGAATCGAGCCGTTATATGCGAGCATTTTTATTGGCAAACCATTAATCGTTTTTTTGACTATGCTGGCGACGAGTTCGTATGTATCTCCATTGTTGAGCTTCACTGCCTCCGAAGATTTTGCATCGGGCAAAGCATCTGTCTGCGTGGAAAAATTTGCTGTGCCCAGAAGAGGTGCTTTGTTGAAGAAGATTGATGCTCCAAACAATACACCAACACCGATTAAGATAAGTATAAGAGTACGTTGATTCATAGTTATTTTCTTTTAGCGAGTTTATAAATTTCCAAAATTTCTTCCGTTGATTTTTTAACTTCTCCATGCTGCATTTGATGCAACACGTGCGTAGAGAGATGATTTTCCAGAATTATATCTTCAATACTGGATAATGCCTTCTTAACAGCTGATGATTGCGTAAGAATCTCTATACAATATTTTTCTTCTTCGACCATACGTTGAAGACCACGAATCTGGCCTTCAAGAATCTTCAGGCGTCGTAATGCTTTTTCTTTTATTTTATGCTCCATACATTCAACATACCCCCTAGGGGTATATGCCGCAAGGGTAAAATACTATTGTGCAATTAATTGCCAGGCAGCAAGCGCCTGCATTAGCCATATGTGATACCATAAAGGTATGAAGAGGGTTTTATTTGTTGTTATTTGCTTACTCGTATCTACGCCAGCCGAGGCACGGGTGCGATGGGATGATTTGGGCGGATCAAATGGATGGAAAGCGCGAACTACTCCGCCCGCTTGTCCAAACTCCTTAGGCTTACAGCTGCCGGTAGACATCAAAAAGGTAAGCAGCATTTTATACCCAGGCCAATATCGCGGAGGAAACTACAAGCCACACGGCGGTTTTAGGTTTGATGCAAGTAAAAACAAAGGCATTACAGTAAAAATTCCACTCGATGGTTCTCTCATTCGCGCAAGTAGATATATCGAGGGCGGCGAAGTGCAATACTATATGGTATTTGTATCTGATTGCGGCATTATGTACCGATTTGATCATCTGCTAACACTTACTAAAAAATTTCAAACTATTGCGAACACACTACCAGCGCCCAAAAAGGACGATAGCCGCACTACTGATTTTTCGAATCCGATCGCAGTCAAAAAAGGTGAGATATTGGCAACTGCAGTTGGATTTATAAAAACAAAAAATGTCTCAGTTGATTTTGGTTTGTTCGATTTACGCAAAAAAAATACTGCATCCAATAGCGCTGCATGGGTACGATTACACGCAAGTGATTCCACTGCTCCGCATGGCTTGTGTTGGCTAGATTCTTTTTCTAAAAACGAAAATAAGAAACTCCGTGCAATGCCCGCAGCCGATGGCAAAAGCGGCAAAAAGAGCGATTATTGCAAATAGCGAGTTTTGCTCCAAAAAGCAGAAGAGTGTCGAACCAAAATAGTGGCTATAAAAAACCAATTCAGATAAGAAAAGACCCTTTGATGTAATCGCAGGGTCTTTTATGAAGAAATTAATCGTCGTTGGAATCATCACTTCCGGATCCGCTATTCCCGGAACTTCCACTTGATTCGGATGATTCTTTTGCGGCCTCTTCAGCATTCTTCGCTGCTTCCTTTGCTGCTTCTTCTGCGTTCTTTGTAGCTTCTTTTACTGCTTCTGCTTCGTTCTTCCGTAATTCCCTTGCAGCTTCTGATGCCTGCTTATCAGCCTCTCGCTGTTTTTTATCCAATTCTTTGCGTTCGTCCCGATCACGAACACCGTCGTTGTCATGATCGAGTCTGAATTTTCCTTTTTCCAAACTATCCTTAATACCATCGTTATCATCGTCCAAATCTACTTTATCGGTAATTCCATCATTGTCATGATCACGAAGATGCTTATCACGCACATCTAACACACCATCAATATCATCATCGTCCTTATCGTCCCGAAGCCCATCGTTATCCGTATCAAGGGGCCTGGCATCATCGTCATCCTCAATGCCATCATTATCATCATCAAGATCGCTCTCATCGCTCAACAGATCATTATCATGATCAAAGAGTCGAGCATCACGACTATCTAAAAGCCCATCGTTATCATCATCAAGATCTCTAGAATCTAATACGCCGTCATTATCATGGTCAAAATCTCTTTTCTCAACTGCGTCTGGCAAACCGTCTCGGTCATCATCATCGTCCTTATCGTCCCGAAGCCCATCGTTATCATGATCCAATCGGTACTTTCCTTTCTCAATAGCATCTCGAATACCATCATCATCGTCATCAGCATCTAGAGTATCCTTGATGCCGTCATTGTCGTGGTCAAACGGCCGGGTTTCTCTTACATCTGGAATACCATCTTTATCGGAGTCTTTGTTTGATGCTGCCAAAACGGGCGAAGTAAGTAAAAGTGCTACTATGGCTACTGCTATTAATGATAAAACGCTAACTACACGATATGTACGCATATATATGTTAGTTAATAATAATGCTTCACTAGTATACTCCTTTTAGGTATATACTTTTAATTATGCAATTTGACGACATTGAAGAAAATCAGCTGCCAAAGCACAAGCTTCCAAGGCCAGAAGCATTGAATCATTACTATGGCGATACGGTGCGCAAGCTATTTGTTGTAAGTGGAATTATTATGTTGGCATCGCTACCCTTTTTTAACACATATCTGCCGGTTCCCGCATATATCTCCTTATTTGCAGTCGTAGTAATTGCATTAGTGTCCGGTTTTACTAACCCCATGCAACGCTGGGCAACCATGCTTGATATTCTGGTTTCTCTAATTGCCTGTGTTACGTTCGAATATTCCAGTGTTGTGGGGTATGGCATTATCCCTCCTGCGCTTTTCTGGATTAACCAACTATTGGCACTTCTCTTCTTTATTGCCCTCTACTACAGCACTAAAAGCTACCGTGGTATTCTCGTTGGAGACTACAACACAAAACAGCGCAGACGAATTGAAAAAGAACGGCGAAATTCAATACAATACAGAAAATGATGCGCAATTTTATTACCAACATACTTTCGTGGCTTGGGATACAAAAGAATCAATCAGGGCCTCACGTCCGCATAATCGCATTTGGCGCATTTGATCCCGTAGACGAAGGCAACACGGACTTTCTTAAACAGGCAAAAACACTTGGCGATCACCTACTGGTTGTAGTTGCGCACGATAGTGCCATTCGCGCATATAAGCACCGAGACCCGATTGCGCCAGAGACAGATCGGCTGCGGACGGTACAAAAACTTGGCATTGCAGACGAAGTAATCATTGGACGTAAAACGGCAGACCGATACCACATGCTCGGTGAAGTTGCTTTTGATATTTTAGCACTCGGATACAATCAAGCTCCAACAAACGAAGAGGTAGAACGAGAACTGAAGCGATTTGGAAAATATAACGTGAAAGTAGTCCGTCTCAAACAACACAATAGGTAAAGAAGGAAAAGAAAGCGACTACTGCCGAAACTAAGCATCAACCTATAGAGCTCCCATAATAACTACCTGCAGCTAGCGGGGCAAAAGCTGAACTTTTCTTCATCTTCTCTTCATAAAAGCTTAGCTACAGTCATTACATGAAAATCCCATACCGTAATCCCTGGCTTATCGGCATAGTAATTTTAGTAATCATCGGCGGCATCTGGTGGTATCGCTCTCGCTCAAACACAACAACTATTACACCAACAACAGCTCAGGTTGAACGAGGTACTCTTGTAGAATCCGTTAATGGCAGTGGATCCGTAGTTGCCAAAATTCAGGCCGATGTTTCTGCCAGCGGACAGGGGCGAGTTGAACAGTTACTGGTTAAAGATGGCGATATCGTACAAGCTGACCAAGCACTGCTACGTATTAAGTCTCTTGCCACTCCACAAGATATTGCCCAAGCATATGCTTCACTCTTGGGAGATATTGAAGCCACGACTACTGCAGAGCAAAAACTGCAAGATGCTCAGCAAAATGAAATTATCGCTAAAACGTCATTGAGTGGTAGCACATTAGCCTATGACAAAAGCAAAATAGACGCGCAGAAAACTGTTACTGATGCAAACAAAACCGCCATTGATGCAGCGAGTACCCAGGCAGCTGCGGACACTGATTTGGAAGTAGTTTCTGCCCAGACTGGAGGTAAGAGTGCCGGCTTGGGTCAGCAATCAGCAAAAATTAAGGGGCAGGTAGATGTAAAGACAGCCCAAAAGGCATTGCAAGAAGATCAAAGAGATTATGATTCAGCGGCACTTAAAACTACGAGCGCTAAGCAGTCATATGACGCTGCCAAAGCGGGACTTACAGCAAGTAGGTTGAATTATCAGAGCCTTACCAATCAACTCTTAACAGCACCAGTTGGCGGCACTATCATGAATCTTTCACTAATTGAAGGCAGTACCGTTGGTAGCGGGACGAGTGAATCTTCGTCAACACCACTGTTCTCCATTATTGATCTTACTAGTCTTCGCGCTCAAGTCGCAGTGAATGAAGTAGACATCTCGAGTGTAAAGATTGATCAGCCCGCCACTCTTACTTTTGATGCGCTCTCAGGCAAGACACGTACGGGCAAAGTGGTTAACATTGATCGCCTTGGCACAACGACATCAGGAGTCACCACATATAACGTGGAAATTACTTTCGATATCACTGATGAAACTATTCGCCCTGGCATGTCCGTGAACGCCGATATTATTACCGCCCAAAAGAATGATGTGCTACTCGTACCAAATGCAGCGGTTAAACCGCAAGGTGACCAAAACGTCGTTGATGTTATTCACAATGGTGCAACCACAACTGTTCCCGTCACTATTGGCAGCAGCAATGATCTGCAAACGGAAATCATTGAGGGGCTTCAACAAGGCGACCAAGTGATTACCAGCGATACCGCTACGACTGGCACCAGTGCTTTTAGTGGTGGTGGTTTTCAGTTTGGTGGTGGGGGCATTCGCCGATGATCGAACTTACTAACATCACAAAAACCTTTGAAGATGGGACACGGGCACTCAAAGGAGTAAGTCTCTCGATTACTAAAGGAGAGTTTGTCGCTATTATGGGGCCTTCCGGATCAGGCAAGTCTACACTTATGCATATTATTGGTGCGTTGGATATTCCTACTACTGGGGCCTATAACCTTGATGGCGAATCAGTCCACGAACTGGACGATGATCGTCTATCAGATATTCGCAATCGTAAAATTGGCTTTGTCTTTCAAGCCTTCAATATTCTTCCTCGCATGAGCATACTTAAGAATGTATCGCTACCGTTGGCCTACGTTAACGATCCTGATCGAATTCAGAAAGCTACCAAAGTTCTCGAGCGCGTCGGCCTAGCCGATCAGATAAGTAAAAAACCTAACGAAATATCCGGTGGGCAAAAACAGCGAGTGGCTATTGCCCGCGCCTTGATCACTAATCCTAGTATTATTCTGGCAGATGAGCCTACGGGTAACTTAGATAGCAAAACCGGTGATGAAATTATGCATCTCTTTCAAGAATTAAATAATCAAGGCCATACGATTGTGATGGTGACCCACGAACATGATATCGCTGCGCATGCAGAGCGGGTCGTTACATTGCGTGACGGTCTGATTAGTGAAGATGTACAACAAAAACCCTATGGATAGTAAAGAAACTGCTCTGACTGCCTTTGATGCGTTGCTTTCTAACAAGCTACGCACAAGTTTGGCTATTCTTGGCATTGTCATCGGCATCGCTGCCGTGGTTTCTTTAATTGCTCTCGGCCAAGGCGCTCAAACGTCAGTGACGCAGCGCATCGCGTCCACCGGATCTAACCTGCTCACGATTTCACCCGGACAATCCAATCAACGGGGAGTTCAAGGGGGAAGCGGTTCCGCGAATACGCTTACTTTAGAAGACGCTCAAGCAATTGCGGCTAATAAGTCGCTTACAACTGTGGCTGCGGTGAGTGCCGAAGTATCTCAGAGTTATCAAATTACTCAAGGGCGCAATAATACCAACTCTCGAACCACAGGAGTATTGCCAGGGTACCGCACCACTTCCAATCTCACGCTCGCCTCTGGTTCATTTATTACTGATAAGCAGGTGGCGGGATTAGAAAAAGTCGTTGTATTGGGTTCTACCGTCGCAAATGATTTGTTTGGTGGCGGCACTGCCGTCGGTCAAACCGTGCAAATTAAACGCATTCCATTTCGTGTCATTGGTATCACTGCCCCTAAGGGTGGTGGTGGATTCGGCAGCCCTGATGATAGCGTCTTTGTCCCGGTTACTACCGCACAAAAATTACTGGTCGGTAGCGACAATGTGAATAGTATTTCCATTACTGCGACAAGCGCTGACGTAATGAATCAGACTATGGATTCGGTCGGATATTTCCTTCTACGACGCCATACATTATCCACACCCCAAGAGGCTGACTTTAGTATTCGTTCCCAAGCCGATCTGCTCTCTGCTATTACAGAAACAACTAGTACATTTACCAACTTACTCTCCGGCATCGCAGCTATCTCACTCTTAGTCGGTGGCATCGGAATTATGAATATTATGTTAGTGACCATCACCGAACGAACACGTGAGATTGGTATTCGTAAAGCTATTGGTGCCAAGAAAAAAGATATACTGCTCCAGTTCTTGCTTGAATCTGTCGTACTGACATTAGCGGGCGGAGCAATTGGCGTTGTCATGGGCTTAGGTATTTCACTGATAGCTGGGCAACTTTTGAATATACCGCCAGCGCTCTCGCTCTATGGCCCGCTCTTGGCGTTTGGCGTCTCCAGCGCTATCGGTGTTGTCTTCGGGTATTATCCAGCCAGGCGCGCTGCGCAATTGCAGCCCATTGAAGCTTTGAGATATGAATAAATTTAATTCTTAATTACTAATTACATATTGTATGACAACAAAAGCAACTATTGCAGCAACAGCTATCATCTGCCTACTGATTGGCGGAGCAGGAGGATATTTTGGCCGAGGACTAATGAGGCAGAATCGCGCTTTTGGCCCGACGGGCAATTTCCAGGGTCGCTCAGGACAAAATGGCCAAATGCCTGGCGGCCTGCCTGCCGGACAGGCAGGTGGTCGCGTCATTGGACAGGTACAATCAATCGCCGATGGACGGCTGACTGTGAAAACACCAAATAACAGCTCAAAAATTGTATTGGTGAATAGCACCACGACCTATCAGAAAATGACTAACGGTTCCAGTGAGGATGTTACTACCGGTACACAGGTGCTCATTATGGGACAACAAAATCCTGATGGCAGCACTACAGCTACTTCAATTCAGATTATTCCCATTAAGTAGCATAGTAACGTACCATCTAGCCTATGCGTATCTTAGTCGTCGAGGATGAGCCAAAGTTGAATAAGGGCATTGTGAAAGGTTTAAAAACCCGCGGATATGCCGTTGATTTTGCTTTTGAAGGACAGGCTGGAGAAAACCTAGCTCGGAAAAATCCGTATGACGTGATCCTTCTAGATATTATGATGCCTCGCCGTGATGGTCTTACCGTATGCCGCAATTTACGCAAAGACGGTATTACCACTCCTATACTCTTTCTAACGGCTAAAGATGCCGTAGAAGATAAGGTGACTGGATTGGATGAGGGTGCTGATGACTACCTCGTAAAACCGTTTTCGTTTGAAGAACTAACTGCACGCATTCGCAGTCTCCTGCGCCGCCCCAACGGCATGGTCGCGGACACACTTGTGCTCGATGATTTGAAGCTGGATACACAAGCTCAGCGCTTGACGATTAGCGACAAGGAAATTTCTCTAACAACCCGTGAGTATGCTCTACTGGAATATCTTCTGCGTAACTACGACAAGGTTATAACTCGCGAAGATATTCTTGACCATGTATGGGATAATTTCTATGACTCGTTAAGCAATGTGGTCGACGTACATTTAAAGAACCTACGTAAAAAACTACCAAAAGACTATGCCAAGCGCATTAAAACAATTCGTGGAAAAGGTTACCGGATTGCGTAATAACCAGTTCCAGGTAACGCGACTGCGCCTTACGGGTATTTATGCAGCTCTTCTTTTGGTTGTGTTAGTTATTTCTGGTGTTACCACGCATTCGGTTTTCTCGAACCGGCTTGAACAACGCATGTTTTCCCGAGAACGTCCCTTTCCTCTTCCGCCACCTCAAATCTTAGAAATAGGGCGAGAAGCTCGAGCGCAAGCCCGACAAGAACTAATCACTTCCATGATCTTAGTGAACGGCACTCTCTTTATTGGCGCCGTCGGATTAAGTTATATCCTTGCTGGTCTCACACTCCGTCCCATCAAGAAAGCATACGAAGGGCAGCGCCGCTTCTTAAGCGATGCTTCTCACGAACTGCGCACACCCTTAGCCATATTACAAACTGATCTAGAAAATGAACTTGATAATACAAAAGCAAGCACTCAGGAAAAAGAAAATTCACAGAGCCACCTTGAAGAAGTTAGACGCATGGGCAAAATTGTTAAAGACTTACTCTTAATCTCGCGCCTTGATGGAGAGAATCAACTATCCACGCCTAAAGATGTTGTTGATTTGGAAGAAATAGTTGCTATTGCAACAAAACGTCTTGAAGGATATGCCCGCAAACACGAGGTCAAAATATTTTCTTCTCCCATAACTCGCGAAACGCCACTCGTGGTCATTGGAAATAAAGAGCATCTATTGCAAGCCGTTACTAATCTCATTAAGAATGGCATCGATTACAATAATCCTAATGGAAAGGTTCTCCTTAGCCTCAAGCATGATCAAAAAACTGCTGTTGTTACGGTGAGCGATACTGGTATTGGTATTGCCGAGGAAGAAATTCCCAAGCTCTTTGATCGCTTTTATCGGGTGGATCAAAGCCGGTCACGCGAGATGGGTGGCAGTGGGTTAGGGCTATCCATTGTTCAATCAGTTGTCCACAGCTATGGCGGCACTGTCCATATCAGCAGCAAGCCAGGAGAAGGCACGACTATTACCCTAACCTTCCCCCTGGAAGCATAAAGTCTTCATACAAAATTCACCGTGGCTTCATGGTGGTTTTGGCAGACTATAGGTATTAATCCATAATTATTAACTACCTATGAAGATAAAGAAATCAATAATTGCAGCCAGTGCCATTGCCATATTGGGGCTTGGTACTGTCACGGCACTCCATGCCAACAGAGCCTATGCCGCCTCCAACTCATCGAGCCTTATTGATCGGCTTGTTGAACGATTCAATCTAAATCGTAATGACGTTCAATCTGTCTTTGACGAGCATCATTCAGGGCTCATGGCGCAACATGAACAGGGCATGAAAGGGCCGCGCGGAAAGTTCGGTGGACATATGGGCATGGGCTTTCATCACTTCGGTAAATAACAAAACAAATTAATAGAGAAGCACAAAGCCGCCGGAATTATCCGGCGGCTTTCTTATAGTCGAATAGTATCCAGTTCGATTCCGATCCCCGGGAGTTTAGCAATTCTCTTCGAACTAACAACCCAAGGGTTAATGATACAAAATCACCACCTAGACTTAAGCGATGATTTTGTGCCTTGTATGGCTATTTTACTTGATCTGTTCTGACGGATGTCTTTGGATAGGCTCCGGTTGACCAGAACAAAAACAGGATGCTCTCAGGGGGCGGAGAGAGTTCAAACCAAAATCCCCTTTATGAAAGGGCTGATTTTTAAGCACGAAAACGCTCCTATTAAGACTTGGTAAGCCATTCCCAGAGCGGTATGAACTGAATGACTATGTTATCTTGTTTTACTTCTCGCTTTTCATCCCATGTTAGTACGGTGAGCTGCCGTACGTTCAATTCATCACTTGCTTCAACCAACGCCTTTATTTCTCTCTTCTCAACATCGGGGTTTGTCAGCCCATAACACACTTGTATCAACTCCGTTACATCTATCCCTTTTTTCACAACAAAATCAACCTCGCGATCATTGCGAGTTTTGTAATAAAATAAGTCTTTGTTTGGTTTTACTCCACGCTTCACAAGCTCAGTAAAAACAAGATTTTCCATCAACCTGCCTTTATCGGGTGAATGCTGGATTGCCTTCGCGCTGACAAAGCCGTTGTCTACTACGTAAACTTTCCGGGGAGACTTTATACGCTGTATCGATTTTGGTGAGTATCGGAGTAAAGAAAAAATTAGATATGCCTCTTCAAGATAATTTATATATTTCTCTACAGTAGTGGTACTCTTTAAATTTAAAGCCCCGAGCAATTTACGCACCGTATACAGACTAGCAAAATTATTTATCAAATGGACGGCCAGATTGCCTATTTGGGTTGAGAATTTAACTCTATGTCTTTTAACCACATCCTTGAAGAGTGATGCATCAAGAAGAACATCGAGATAATCTTTGGGGTCAATATTGTTTACTGCCACCTCGGGAAATCCGCCGCTCTGCAAATAATTTTCCATCAAATTCAAAAGCTCGCCACGCTGTTGCGGTAAAGCGCCATATTCCGAATCTATTTGAAACTTCTTTGCGAGTAAAAATTCATTGAAATCAAATGGCAGTATTTCTATGGGCATGTGCCTGCCCGTAAGATGTGTAGCAAGTTCTTTTGAGAGTAGCTGTGCATTAGATCCAGTCAGCACAAGATTATACCCTATTCGATGTAAACGATTAACAAAGAGTTCCCAACTTGGTAGGTTTTGTATTTCATCAAACAAAATAGTTTTTACATCTCCACCATACGCAGCATGCAGCTCTTTCATCAGTTCGTCTGTAGATATGCCACCAATATTCGATAATACTTCATCATCAAAATTAAAATACATAAACGGGCGATCTTTCAAAAGCACGAGAGAAAACACCGATTTCCCTGCTCTTCGGGGACCGAGAACCACTTTTATCAAATTCGAATCCAGCCATTTCTTTCCAAACGGCTCCTTGGTTCGATCTATGTAGGAAAGAGTCAGGAGTTGCTCTTTGTGCATTTTTTGATTGGAAACTACATTTTTTAGCTTATTTTGCATATTATTTTACTTATAGTGGTCATAATAGGTTATCTTTGACCAGTACAATTATTATATTGGACAAAATAGGAAAATACAAGCGAAGAGTCGTAATCAGCTTAATCAACATAGTCTGGATATTGCTCTGGGGCAACACCCCGCTGGTCAACAACTTTAGGAAAATTGTCTTTCTTTTCATTTTTATCGGCATCTCTCAACCCTTTATACTCCATCACAAAACGATGATCATCCCCAAAATCAAAAACAAAGCCGAGTCTAGGATGCTTGCTATAATCTATAGACAAAACCAATACCTCGTCGGTATGCAAGATCGGAAACTGATCATTGTCTACACCAGCCGAACCGATTTCGTATGACGTATACCATTCCCAAATGCCGCCATTTCTTTTTTCTGGGAAAAAGAATGCGTGCAGATGATCATTATCCCATCCCATTTCATCTATTATATATTCTGCCAATCTTTCCAAGCTTTGATCACCGTATATTTCAATATCTTTCCAAACTTTTTCCTTTAATTGATATATAAACCTAAACATTAATATTTTATCTGACGGCACAGACGAAGCTATAAGGTTTTCTGACATGAATTTCTTATATCCTTCGAACTCTTTAATAATACTTAAAAGCGCATCTCGATGGTCAGTTGTTTTGAGTGCCCTGTTTATTGCATTGTAAAAATCTTTCTCATTCTCAATCTTTGGTTTATATAGTTTACTCTTTATTTTTTTCGTTTCTTTGGGCATATATTTATACTTTATAATGTACCCCTGACTTCAGACAATATCCATGCACGAGTACGACCTGTAGCGTGATTTGATGTGGCGCGCGCCACGATAAAGACTCGCTTTTGGCGAGTCTTTATCAAATCTCTGCTAACTGGCTCTCAGGAACGGAGAAAGTTCGAACCAAAATACCCTTTATGAAAAGGCCGATTTTTAAGCCCGAAAACGTTCCCATTAAAACTTAGCACCATTACCCTATACTACCTATAAACTCTTCTTATCAGCAAGAAATGATGCTTTTTTTGCCTGTTCTTCACGTTTTCGCAAGAGATTTGCCCGAGCAATGGTGAAGATACGATCATACGCCCTTTGTACTCGCTCTTCGCTTTCCGGCGAATTGGCATAAATCCAATTGATCTTTATCGGTTTAACTTTACGCATAGATAACAGACGATAGTACCAAGATGGGTACTATCGTGCAAATATCATCCCAATAGAGGACTTTTTTGATTGACGGGGCGGATTCGGAGCTTTCGATCAGGGTAGTTTTCTATTACTCGATTCCATGGATTACTGCTTAATTATCTTTTTAGTAACAGAGCCTACAAACAATCGGTAGGCTGATCTGTTTTCTTTTTTGTAAATAATCTTTACGCCAAGTACTGCTTTGCACTTTAAACATGATAGATTGCTGGATGATGAGTAGTCTTGTATGCGATCAAGATAAAGCCTTTTAAGAATACCCGGACCGTCTTTTTGATAGCGAAATAGATTATGACCACAACTAGCACAAGATAGTTGCAGTATTCGCGAATATCCTCCTCTAGCTTTTCGATATTTATCGTTTTTCATAGTTCTATGGCAACCTTATCGCCTTTTTGTAATTTAGAAAGCTTTTGCATATAACGCAGAGCCTGTAGTTACGTATGTTTAATAAAGTTATTGATAGCATTCCCCAAGCTATCCAAATTGCCATACACATGATCGTCTCCCGGTATATCAGAGAGTAGGTAGTTCTTAGCCTCTTTTTGCAATAAATACTGTGTAAGCTCGCTAAAAGACATGGCAGGGTCATGGGATTGTTGGATAAACAACGTTGGTAGTAGGTAGTCTTGAAACCAAGTATCTACATCGAAACCTTGCGCTTTGCCCCACTTAGTTGGAGTGCCTATAAAAACACACGTTTTTGGCTGTAATACCTTTTCGGCTATTCCCTTAACCGTTACAAGCACTCCGGCCGATTTAGCAACAATAGTATATGGCTGTTCTAATGAGATAACTTTAGAAAGAGCGTCTAGCTCATAATCCAAATCAATACGTTGCTCCCCACGTTCCCAGTGTCGATACTCATGAGTATATATTGAAGCGAAATGCATATTAAGCACAGCAGAGAAATTATGAAGCCAATGTTTATTTTCAATACTATTACCGCCGAGGAGGATAAGATTCATATAAAATCAACTATATCTCTACGTAAGCCTAGACGTCCATTTGAATGTTGGTTAAAAAAGAGGGGAGTATGCATAATGTGCTTCAAACCATTCAAGCTTGATTAAATATCTGTAACTAAGTAGTATAAAGGGTTCCGGATTTTTACAGCCCTTTCACAATCAATCAGTACAGGAGATACCAAATGCAACGAAACATCGATCGGGAAGCATACCTTTCCCATGCAGCGGATTTCACCAACACGGATCGTCATCTGATCGACGAGTTCAACCAATGGCTGCCTGACAAAATAATTGACTGCCATGCGCACTGCAATCTACCAAAACACGTTCGTTCAATTGACGACCGTGCCTACAATCACATGCTTTCAACTTTCCCCAGCTTTACACTGGAAGAATCGAGAGACTGGCATGCAAAGTTCCATCCCGGTAAGAAAGTCCGCACATTGCGTTTTCCAGCAGTGTTTCGAGGAATCGACCACAAGGCAGCAAACCTCTATTTACTTGAACAAAGCCCCACTCAAGACAGAGTCGCTCTCTATGGTCTGCCAGATGACGTCGATTACACAGTGGACTTGTTAGGTCATCCAAGAGTATCAGCACTCAAAATGTATTACCTATATCTTGAACCTCCGGCAACTCAGATTTATCAGTACTTTCCCAAAGCTGTACTGGAGGCTGCACAGGCACGAGATATTCCAATCCTTCTCCACCCGCCCACCAGAATCACTAAATGCCTGGATCAGATCCTTCAGCTAATCAGTGATTTCCCTCGTCTTCGAATCTGCTTAGCGCACCTCAGCTTAACCAAGTATTTGGTGCCTGGATTAGAAGAGGCATTCTCGTCTATAGCTCAACACCCGTTAGTGAACTTTGATACGGCACTGGTGCCCTCGGCCGAAGTTGTGAATATGGCGTTGCGAGTTGTAGGCACAGAAAGAATCATGTATGGATCGGACGAGCCACTGCATTTGATCCGCTCTGTTGTATATGAACACCCAAATCGTGGAGAAAGAATTGTAACGGAATACCCGTATCACTGGGTTGATTCGGCAGAACATACAGAATACAAAGATCGCGCAAAAGGAGCGCCCCATGCTCATTGGCTATCGCTTCGAGCAATCAAAGATGCTATCAATTTATTTCCACTAGACACACGAGAAGGGATAAAACAAAAGCTCTTTCATGACAACGCTCAAAAGTTCTATGGCTTTTAGCGCCGTCGCCTAGGCTCGGTAGTATATCTACCGAGCATTTTTTTGCTTACTCTCTAATTTTCTTAGCCAACTCAGCTAATTTTTCATCGTCTGCACGCTGATAATCATGCGAGGAAATATATCCTTCATATTGCATGAAGTATTTATCAATATTAGATTTCATTGGCTTCCATTCAGAAATTTTTGTCCCATGCATAGGAAAGAGTTTGGCATGGATATGATCAACACCAAAACCCTCAAAGATCATTCCTGTCCGTCCAACATCATCTAGTTTACTATCGAGAAGTTTAGCTACCTTTTTTACAGCAAGAGTTAAATCAATCAGTACGCTTTCAGGTAAATCAAAAGCATACGAAGCATAATGCTCTTTGGTAATCACTACCGAAAACCCTTCTGTATTAGGAAAAATTGAAAGAAAGGCCAGATGTTTTTCATCTTCCCAAATCTTATGAGCCGGCGCTTCGCCCGATACGATTTTACAAAATATACAGTCCATAAAGTATGTTATAGCTTAATTAAGGCAAAAAGAAAAGAGCTTAGCTGTGTAATTGTGTTATATTGCTAATACATTCATATATGGAAAAGAAACAATTTAGACCATTCCAAATTTCATGTGGATTAAGAGAGGGGTACGATATTTCTAGTCGCGTACATACAGGAGCAGACGCTGGTATGATAATTCAAAATTGGTTGGAAAAAAGAACTAAAGCTGGTAAAAAAGTTGCGGTAGGAACCTTGCTGGAAGGTCATTTCATCTATCCCTTAATTGAAGGTGAGAATATTTCTTCGAGGTACGAGCCTGCCTTTCATTATAAGGGAATGGTTCGAGAAGACGCCTCGGACGTAGAAGCAGAGGAGATGCTATTTGATCTAGCAAAGGAGTTGGCACAAAAACTCAAGCAGAAAAGAGTGCATGTCGAACTTTGCTCAAAATACTTCTTACTTGAGAACAATTAATTAGTAAAAGAAAAGGGCTGCAGCAATTTGCTACAGCCCAAGTTTGTTGTTGTTAGAAAGATGCTATCTCAGGGCGCGAGCCGAGTGGGACCGCGATAGAGATAAGTCACCTCACGAACGTTTTTGACTCCAAGGAGAACCATCAGCATTCTCGTAAGTCCAAACCCATACCCTCCATGTGGAGGGCAACCGTAACGGAAGCAGTCCATGTAATGCTGAATGGGTTCCAGATTCAGTCCTTTTTCCTGTGCCTGTTGCGCAAGAATGTCATACCGATGTTCACGCTGTGCACCCGTTGTCACCTCAAGTCCCTTCCAGAGAAGGTCAAAACTGTTGGTAATACCAGGGTTGTTCGCGTTTCGCATGTGGTAAAACGGACGAACGCTGATGGGATAGTCAGTCACGAACACGAATTCGTGACCAGTCTGCTCATTGATATGAGTACAGAGCTGACGTTCCCCTTCGGGATCTAAATCTCCTTTCGTTTCTGCGGAGAGAACATGTCCACGTTTTGCAAGGATTTCGTAGGCTTCTGCCATCGTGATCCGTGGGAAAGGCAACGTAGGAACAACCACTTCAACACCGAAGTGTTTCAAGATGGCTTCACCGTACTTCTCTTTCAAAGATTGAAGCACATATTGCAGCCACTGTTCTTCCAAGCTCATGACATCGTGATGCGAATCGATCCACGAAATCTCCACGTCCACGCTCGTAAACTCCGTATCGTGGCGCGACGTGAATGATGGATTGGCGCGAAATACAGGACCAACCTCAAACACTCGATCAAAACCCGCAGCCATCGCCATTTGTTTGTAAAATTGTGGCGATTGAGCGAGGTAGGCATGGCCTCCGAAATACTCGACACGGAAGAGCTCCGCACCAGATTCACTAGCACTGCCCATGAACTTCGGTGAGTGGATCTCGATGAACCCATTCTGAGTCCAGAATTGGCGCATTGCATGCTCCGCGGCCGTCTGTATCTGAAAGATCAGATGGTTGACGGGGCGACGCAAGTCAAGGAAACGCCAATCAAGTCGCAGATCAAGCGAAGACTCATCTGTAATGGGCAAAATAGAGGGTGCAACACCAATGACTTGAATGTCATCTAGCGTGATCTCGATTTGACCCATCTTGACCTTATCGTTTGCGACGACTACTCCTTTCACTTCTACCGCAGACTCTGCTGTGAGAGAAGAAATGAGCGTAGTGAGCGCATCACCTTTTTTCTCACGAACAACTTGGACACTACCAGTATGGTCGCGCAGAATGATGAACTGCATTTTTTTCTGGTCACGAATGGTTTGAATCCATCCTTTGATACAGATAGCAGTGCCAATGACTGCGGGTAGACTACTGACAAGGGTACGTTGCATGACACAAACTCCTAATACGAGAAACACGGAAACAAGGCTCTCCATCACAAGACAGAGAACGCATCTGCCAACAAGGCGAGATACTTACGCGATGACTTACGGAGCAATCTTTCGTCGAAAGATACGAGGAAATGGGATTGTATCCCGCACATGTGGAATATCGAGAAGCCAGCGAATAAAACGCTCGAGTCCCATTCCAAAACCTCCATGCGGCACACATCCATATTCTCGCAACTGACGAACCCAGTTGTAACGAGGATCGCCAAACTTTCCTTTTTCTTTCATGCGCTCATCGAGCTCAGAGAGATCGTGGATTTTTTCAGCGACACCGAGCAACTCACCGTATCCACCAGTCGCAATAAGATCTGCCGTGCGCGTTAAACGCTCATCAGACTTATCGATGACATACGGAAACGGTTCAATTTTACGCGGAATGCCAGTGATCCAGAAAGGGGAAATAAACTGTTGAGACAGTGCTTCCTCCTCCGCAGATCCCAAGCTTGTACCGAACTCAAAGGCAAACCCCAGATGGTTAAGACGTTCAACGGCTTCCACATATGTGATACGTGGGAATGGAACTGCGAGACCGTGGGTACATAGTTTTGTACCAAGCGTACTCGTAATACTTCCACATTCATTTAAGCAGAAGTTCACCGCAAAGCTGATTAAGTCCTCAACAATTTTGATAAGATCGTCGAGGTCAACCCATGCGAGCTCTGCTTTAATGTGCCAGTACTCCATGAGATGGCGCTTACTGCGAGACTCTTCTGCACGAAAGCTAGGCCCCATATTATATACCTTCTCGAACGCATGAACTGCGCTCTCAAGATAGAAGCCCACGCATTGAGTAAGAAATACTCGCTCATCATGCACATCGAGCGCCATTGCTGTTCCATCCTCATAGAGCGGAACAGCGGTCAGCACAGGGGCTGAAATTTCAATGAATTCTTTTTCACGGAACCATTGGTGAATTGCCCCCATTAACATGTGTCGGAAGCGTAAAATTGCTGCCAACTTCTCGTTTCTTAAGTAGAGGTGGCGGTGTCGTATTAAATGATCCGCCAAGCTTCCATCAAGAATATCGATGTTGGAATGAGGACGAGGGCTAAACTCTTTATTCGCTTCGCCGATGATCTCAATGTGATCAACATGTAATTCGTAGCCCTGTGGCCCTTGAGCAACCTCTCCGCGAACGGAGATAGAGGACTCAAGCGGAATTGTTTTGGCAACCGCGAAATACCGACCAGCGACCAATAGTTCTGTTCGTGTAGCAATTTGTGAAGTATCTAGTGGGTCATCGACAGCGTGCCAATTATCTTCCACCTTCACGACTACTTGAATAGTGCCAGTCGAGTCGCAGATATCAAGAAACACGAGTTGCCCCATATCTCTTCTCGACTTAACCCAGCCAAGTAATGTCACCGTTGATCCTTCTCGCTTGCTACCACGTAACAAGTCTTTGACATACAGAGTTTTCACGACTTTCTCCTTTAACCTAAATTGACAACGAGCACACCCTACAACAATGTAGGAGAGTTTGCTTTAAAATCACAAGATCAAAAAGCAACTACTATTAGTTGCATATATACTAGATATAGTCAAGAGTGACATGGTTAAGTTTCTGTCAGAATTTACTGACAATTGAGCCTTATTTACTCTATCTCGCCCTGTGCGTCCCTGATCTTCTTCTCGACACCCGCAATATCAATAGCGTTTTTAGCTTCTCGCAATACATCTTCCGGAGTGGTTTTAGCCTTTACGATATAATCAGCAGCCTGAAGTTCTTTTGCTCGATTGTGATCCTCTTTGGTATCTAGATTAGAAAGAATAATGACAGGGATATCTTTTATATCAGCATCAGTTTTCACCGCTATCAAAAAGTTAAACCCATGGCTTTTATCTGTTTCCACTACAGGCGTATTGGGTTCTTTCCCCAAAATAAGGTCGAGTAAGATTACGTCTGGCTTTTGCTCACGAGCAATCTTATCGCCATCAACTGTGTTTGTAGCAGTCAGGAAAATCAGTTCATCATGCGCTCGAGCTGTCATTTCATATAATTTTAGGAGCATCTCATCATCGTCGATCATGAGAATCTTCTTTTTTGCTCCGTCATTTGAATCGGTCATACGTTTAGTATTAAGAAATTAGGAATTCTGAAAACCATGGCTTCCAAGAAATTTGCCAACATAATCAACAATTTCTCGAGGAAGATACTTTGCCTTTAAAATATAATCTACTGCGCCTAAGCGCTTCACTTCTACAGCCATATCTTTTTCTCTTTTATTAGAAAGAATGATAACTGGGACTTTTGCGGTCGAGGGGTTCTCTTTAATCTTCTTTAAAACTTCTAACCCATCTAATCCTAACGTCCCTTCCAAGATGAGATCAAGCAGGACCAAGTCGGGCAGATTCTTCTTAACCTTCTCTAATCCCTCTTCAGCAGTGCCAACTGCAGTAAAGTTTTTATACCCCATTTGCTTAAACTGAAAATCATACATAAAACGATGCATTTTGTTATCCTCTATCATCAGTATTGTAGCTTCAGTTGCTTGTGGCATAGATTAGGATTCTTGGGGTTGCTTCAAAGGAAGCTCAACCCTGAACGTTGTTCCCTTATCAATTCCCGCACTTTCCAATATAACATGCCCGTTATGCTCTTCGACAATCTTTTTAATAATGAACAATCCTAAGCCACTACCGTCAGTATGGACCTGTTCTGATCGTTGACCACGTACAAATTTGCCAAAAAGCTTCGGTATCTCCGCTGAATCGATACCCATGCCGGTATCAGTAATTGCTACTTCAATCCCATTATCCTTAATGCTTGTTTTCACCGTAACGCCACCCTTTGCAGTATATTTTTCAGCATTGTCGATAATATTCAAAAAGACCTGGCGTAAATATCCGGGATCAGCCTCTACTGTAGGCAAGGGTGTGGATGGCTTTTCGAATACTAATGAAAGGCCTTTTTTATCATAATTCAATTTAAGAGTCTTTATCGATTCCTCAATAATTGTCTCGACTTGGACTTGTTCTAGTTTGAAATTAAGATTACCGCCCTCAAGCTCCATCGCATCTAGTAAATCATTCACAATACTATTGAGCTGTGTTGCTCCGCTAAACATATTATTCTGTAGCTCGCGGCGCTCTTCAACGGGAAGCGTGTCGAATTCTCCCTTCGCCTGCATTTCCAAAAATCCGCGCAAACTGGTTAATGGCGTACGCAATTGATGAGAAGCAATATGCAAAAATTCCGTCTTCACGTCCATGAGCTCCTTGAGGTGCTTATTGGCATCGCCGAGCTGTTTTGTGGTGCGCTGCAAGTCCTCATAAATTTTTGCTTTGTATAAGGCTAGGGAAGTAAGGCTTACGACACCCTCTATTGCTTCGTGTTCATATGTACTTAATTCATGAAGATTGCGATCGGAGCTAAGGGTGAGTACGCCCAATGCCTTCTGTCCAAAAAAGAGTGGACATAGTATTGAACTATGTATTTTTTCTATTGCTCCGCGAATATTTGTATCTTGAAATCGCTCTGTTAACTCATGGGGAAATACACCCTCAATACCTGTAACAAAAACAGGCTGTTTTTCTGTTCCTGCAATAAGATGAACTGATGCAAGCGAATTGTTTACAGAATCTTTAATCGTACGTGGTGGAAATTCGCTCAAGATCGCAGCTAGCTCTGGCTCTGACGAAGCAAGCGCTAGCCAGTCTAGAGTGTTGTTTTTCTCATCGACAATCGCTACGGAAACTATTTCATAACTAAACTCAACTGCAATAGCCAAAACAATCTCTCTTGCCATAATATCCATACTAAGAGCAGATAATGATATTTCATCCAGCTTTCTTAATAAGGCGAGTGTTTTGATACGCACCGCTAATTCTGTGTTGCGTTTGTACAGCTCACGGTTAACTTCCAGACTTTCGCCTTCTGGTATATTTTGATCCTCGGCTAAAGTCATCGCAAGGCTACCGGAAGTTGGTCTTCAGGAATTTTTGCGATAAGCGGACGAATAGCATCTCGACACACGTCTAAAGAAAGTTGTCCAAACAGTCGCTCATAACGCCCAACAAGTGCCTCAAGCACCGCTTTCACATCACCATCTATATACGCCAGGTGCGCCGTCACATCGAGACGTAATCCTGATACCTTTCCAGCTTCTCTCCATGCTAGGGGACCAATAATAAGCTCCTGTTCCTTGATGATTTCATTTGCAACTCTATCTTTAATATCCATATGCTTTTCCATTAGCTTTTATCAATTTTTTGCAACGTAGTCCCTAGTTGAATGAGCGCAAGTGCCATAAACGAATATGCGAGCAAATAGGTAAAATCATTCGTACCTCCAACGTACCACTGTTCATTGCTAACTTGGTATAAGAACATAAAATCAGAAAAGTATTGCACTACTAAAGCAACTAGTAAAAACGACATTGGTTCTTTCATGAAACCACCCAATGCCTTTCTTGAGGCAAGTAATGCAATCATTGCAATTGAAACATATATGGCCTGCCCCAAGGGGTACCCAAAATCAAGAAATATTTTTAGGGGCTGACTCCAGTCAAATTCATAGCCCCGTAAGAACAAGAAATAGGAAAAACCTAATACTATTAAAGGAATAAGAATAGCTTGTGCCTGATTAGCTAGCGAGCGAAGCGAGAAATTGACTCTTAAAACTCGTGCAAGTAATAACACTCCATATAAATAGAAAAGAATACTGCTAAAATACCCAACATCTCCCACGGAAGGGTAGGGAACTTCTATTCCCGTAACGTATATGTAGTAAGCGTACGCTGCTTGCCCAAAAGATTGTGCAAGTAATCCCAAAGATAGAGCGAGTAAAGAACGCCCAATAATACTTTTAAATCCCCCCCATTTCTTTGCAATACCCAAACCAATAATGCCACCAATTAGTGAAAGCCATGGATATGAAAGAGTAAATGCATTATTTTCAAAACCACTCGTTAATCCTCGCAAGTAGATAGTAACCCACCATAATGATAAGGCGACAAACAAAACCAATACAAGACGAGCAGTCCAACTCTGTTTTATCGTTTCTTTAAAACCCTTCCACATGCCTAAACTATAGCACCGGAAAGCTCCTCATGCCAAGTTTACTAGGCTTAGATTTTCTGATCTTCAATTATGTACTTTTTCAAAAAATGCACTGGTCGAAAAACATCTTTTGCATACCTTAATCCCGGAATGCCAAGATCTTGCTCATAATTCAACAACGTACACCCCTTCGTAGAAAGTTCAGTCGCAGTAGCGTACATTAAATATGAATAAACACCAGAATATTGAGTATCTGCTTTTACGAAATGAGAAATAGCATAACCATTATTCAGCACTTCGCTAATCGAAAATGCTACTGGGTTTCCGTTCACTAATAACCCCAAGCTCATTAATGGGAAATTATTCCCAGGAAATAATAGTCTTGCCATAGCGTCTTCTTCGTTGTCCAGTCTGTATTCTTTATTCATTTCCCATTGTTGGTTTAGGTTCTGAATAATTTTTCTATCGTTCAATTTTGTTAAATCAAGAGGCACTATCTGAATTTTTTCATACTTTCGAGTAAAACGATTTTTCATATTGCGCGACTGTTCATACTCGCTACCTTCGTATGTTCGTAATTTATCCAGTGAATAAACATAGTCAAAATTATCTCGATCTTCAGTAATAAGAAAAGAAGTAGTCCGATTTTCTTGAATTGAATGTTCTGGTATAAGCCGTAATGATGGCGTAATTCCTTCGCTTCTTATAAAAGCCATTAACCTTTCAATAGTGTTTTGAACATTGTGGCTTCCTAAAAATGAATAAAAAGGCTCATCAGTAACATAATCTGAGAACTTAATAATTAGGTTATCGTTGAGAACTGAAAAATGGGCTTCTCCCTTTGTATCCCAACTCCACATACTGGTGAAATTATAATCAGAATAAGGCGGATACTGCTTAGTAAAATGTTCGATACCGTTTTTATCGGTAATTTCTAGCTTCTTAAATGTAGGAAATTCTGGCGTCATGGTAAGGGATCGGAAGCGTTGCGTTAAGAGCTAGGGTCCAATTTATCGATCTAGTACGGTCAGCTTTCCTTGTTGAGCGTTGAAGTATTCCTTTGCAAAATCAAACGCTTCTTGCTCTGCAAAGTTCTTACAGCTGAATATATCAATGTACGCACGATTTCCTACTTCATCCAAATGGACGGTAATTGCGGAAGTTTCGATAAATTGCATTGCGGAATAGCCTTCAAGATTGCTCTCCAGACTTCCGAATCGGTCGATATAGCAAGGACCGTGAGCAACCATGTCGATTTTCTTAATAAGTTCTTTTATAAATGCCTCAAGCATAGGAGCGCTCGTAAGACGATCATGCTCGCAGTCCGTAAGATCAATATGGGCGGATTTCCCCCATTGCTTATCGAAAGATAGTACATCGGCGCTCATATGAATTATTGACAAATTTATTAAATAAGAGTATAAATAGGGGTTGGCTGGATCTTTATTCAGATTACCACACGCACCTTCAAACCTAAACAGGAAAGGTTTACCACCATGAAAGCGACAATGTTCGCCCTTTTGGCTCTGGTTCTGTACGCAGGAGCAAACACCGTTATCGAACGGAAACTCGCACATGTTTCTCCGCTGGCTAACACCACATACATTTACCTGATCCTCATCATCGTATCTGCGCCACTTGTTTTGTTTCGAGATCAAATCGGTCTCAAGCTGACAATGCCGGACGCAAGCCACGCTTGGCTCATCGTCTGCTGTGCCATCCTTTTCTTCTTTGCTGACTTGGCCTGGTTTCAGGCGTATCACACAGAAGGAGGGAGACTCGAGCAGGTTGTAGCTACATTCCTTGCATTCCCAATTCTGACAGCAGTTATGAAAGGCTTGAGTGCGGGAGTGTATCCCACAAAAAGCGACATAGTCAGCTGGCTCATTGTTGCAGCAGGATTAATCGTCTCAATTCGCCAGCCCTTCAAGTAACACCAAAAGTGTTCATATCGCAAAACTCACACCACGTTCTCAGGGACGTGGTGTTTTTCTTTGTTCTACAAGCCGAACCAAATCTTCTTCCTGCTCATATCCCTTTAAACTTCCTGACAAAATTCCAAGCCGGTACGATACGCCATCATGAACGAGTCGCCAGCTTGTAGGCTCAAGCGTTGTTCGCAGTAACCGTCGCAGATCAATTTCGCTGGAACGATGCTCACGATCCGGCTTTGCATCCCGGACGGTAAAAGGAATAATGACATATTTATCTATTTCTGGTTTTCCTAGCTCTAGTTTTATATATCCATTTTTTGTCATAACGGTGATCAGAGTTTTTTCCAATTGATCAATGGTAAGTTTCTGAAGTTGATCTGCCGCATCATACACATCTTTATGCTTATCCAGCTTCTTCGATTCCCCAAACATCTTCGTAACATTTTCCAGTTTAATAGTGAAGTCAGCATAGTGGCTGGTTTGTTCTTTAGTAAAACAAAAACGAGCCCGGTCACGCTCAAAATAAGGATCTTCAGGTTCTTCTTTTTGGGGTGGGGAGGATAATGTAAATACTTCCTTCTCCTTATATGGACAGTTGAGACAAGTATAGAGAGTAATAATGGCCTTATTATTGCGACTGTTCTTTTCTTGCAATACGGCAGAACATTTCGGACAAACCTTTTTGGGCATTTTCCATTCCTTGCCATCATCAAAAACGCCACGCCCTTTATTACAAGGTTGACACCGAAAAAGAAACAGTACTCGCAATGGAAATTCGTAGGCATGATAAAGATCTTTCGTCTCACAAGTCATTGCCTTTCCACAACTAGAGCAAAGAATATTATTCGGGGGTTCGGCAGTTGCCAGCTTCTCATCTCTTGCCTGATCTTCTTGCATCCATTTCTGAATTGTTTCCTCTTTTTTTACTGCTCGTTCACCGGAATAAAAATAGAGAGCAACGGCAACTACACCGCCCGGATGTTCTTGAGATTTTTTTGTGGTTGTAGGTCTCTTTTTTGGTAACAATTTATCTACTTTAGCCTGAAAGCCTTTCTCAAAACGACGACAATAATCTATGGTGCCAGAGTCGTAGATGTCGATATAGTGCTGTTCTAGTTGGAGATATTGATAAGTGGCCATGTCGTCCTATTTGAATTACGTGAGTGCAAATTATTCGTGTAGTAATCCATTTAATAATACTTTTTGATTAATAATATTCGATAAATTTGCATATGGTATTTTTATCTCTTGAATACCATATGCACCTGGCGCTACTTGGTAAGGGTTAAATAGAATAACAAGATCGTCTTTGGTTAATACAAAATTTGTGAAGTTATTCTCCTCTGGAGCTGCACCAATTTGTGGTTGTGGCCAACCAGGGATATTATCATTACCTTCGAAACGACTAGCAAGATCATTAAGATAGAAATCTGAAATTGTTTGCAAATACTTGCTGTCCTTTTTAAACAAATCCTTTAATTGTATTTCTTTCCCTGTTGTGAGGTCGTAATTTATAACGCTCGCTCGCTGGCCTCCATGAGCAGAGCTGCCATCGTATCCAGAATGTTCAAAGCTGATGCTTATCAAGTTCTGCGATGCAAATCTTGTTTCAAAGGTTTTCTTTTCTTCTGATTTTCCAACACCTTCCAATTGTTCAGCGGAAAGATTTCGATATACTTCCCGATAATCCAAAACACTCATCCTAATATTTTCTAGATTTGGTTTAAATTTCTCGTTTAAGACATTCTGAAGAGGAACATTTTTCAACCCACTTATTTGAGGATATTCGATATTGATATTATATTCAGAAGTTTCTTCTTTGAAAGATTCTTTACTAACGCTAACCACATTATTGGAGGGTTTGGTTATAGCAAATAAGCCAATTCCAATAATGAGGGCTAATGCGAAAGTAATTAATAGGAGAAATTTAGTTTTCATATTGCCTTCTCGCATTCCAGTATGCGCAATGGTCACAATCAGCGCCAGATTCTGGAATATCGTCACGCTCCAAACATTCTTTTATTTTATATAAAGTTGGTTCAACCCAAGCATCATCCCCTTTATACGCAATCAAATTAATATCAAAATCAATTTTTTTATCAAAAGCCTTCCGATCCAGCTTACCCGTACAATACACAAAATACCCCGTATCAGAAACCTTTAGACCATTTCGCCTAACGAGCCATTGATACACTTCCATTTGCCGCTTGTAACCGTCCTGCCATTCTTTATCGAGTGCTGTTACCGGCTCTTCTTTCGCTGTCGCCTTATAGTCCACGACAATATATTCTTCCTTGCCGTTAATCCACAAGTCATCAATGGCACCGGTGACTAATAGTCCGGTTGGTTCATGCAAATATCTCACTCCGCCAAAATTGCGCCGCCATTCATTCAGTTCATCGTGTGCCACCGGCCGGGCATCTATGCCATATTCTTTCTGCAATGGATGTTGCTCACCATTTGCTCGATGCGTATCAAATTCTTGTTTGAGTAAATAATCCACTGCACTATTTAAGGCAAAAGGAAAGCCGGGCACGCGCTTAGTTCCGAGCTTGTTGTCGATATAGAAACAACGCGGACATTCTAAAAACAAATCAATCTTGGAACGGGATAGTTTCCATTGATCGCCGCCGTAATTCCATGCTGGGCCTCGATTTGGTTTGTAGTATTCGGACATACAAGAAACATACCGCATATTGTCATTCTCGCGAAAGTGGGAATCCAAGATTATTGTGTGTCTTTCCCCTCTTAATATTCTTGTATTCTGCTCTATGTAGGGATATAATATACTTAATGAGTATACGAACATTTTCCAAAATATCATTCGCATCGATACTTGTATTACAACAGTTTTTTATGATACAATGCGTCTTGACACACTCTATTAGCATTTCTTTTCGAAAAGAAATGCTAATAGGCTAGTTCCCTAATTGTAGCATAGGGCTTCCTCAAAATTCATCGTATCACTACCTGACACCAAATGTCGGATTATAGTTCTAGCAACCCTTTGGAATTTCTTGTAGTGGTAATTTCTGTCTTTGAATTTTTAAATATAGCAATAACTTTCGCAAATATCTCTTTTGGATGATGGTTGTTTTGATCAAAGGATAATCGTTCATTGTGTGGGTCTAAAAATAACTGAACCTTGTCTTGACCTTTCTTGCTCCCAGCTAAAACCATCAGCTGTAATTCATCTTTTTTATTCTTTGAAATTTTTACATCAATCCAATAATCTTCATCTTTCTTCTCCTCTCGCTGAACTCGAATAAGGTCACCGTCGATGTTTATTATTTCAGCATCTTTATATTTTAATGATTCTAGAATATTGATAAAATCAGTACCCTTATCTGCTATATCTTTGTTTAAGGTAATCTTAAAATCACACTTGATACACTTGTATTTGTATTCCCCTTGTGAATAGGGTTCTTTTGATTTAATTAGTCGACAATTACATTTTTGCTTAGAGCAAAGAGCAAAAGGAGTGCCGTATCCGTTGATATCATAATCAATGTCCCAATTAAGACCCTCCCAAAGGTATAGTTGTATTTTTTGTTCTTCCATAAAGAAATGAATTAACCCGCCTAAAAGAACAACGAATTTTCTTTAAAATCTGTATAGACGTGTACGCATAAATAGCCCTTGTTCGAAATTTCATGCATTATTCTACTTTTTGAAATTGATTTATTCATGAATTTCTAATTATTTCTTTTTCTTCTTCATTTATCCCATACAAATCCATAACCAATTCATCAATTTTAAACTCAAGCACCTCGGTGCTTGTTTCCTTATTCTGTTTTTTAATCGATAAAATTTGTTTTACAAGTTCTTCAATTTCTTCTGCAGTTTTCTTATTTTTTATATTGATTTCCACTACAGGTATTCTTGAGCTTACAGGATTATCGAATTGCATTGTTCTTATAGCTTTTCCTAAAATAAAGTTATACGCATACCAATTTATTAACTCAGAATTTAACAAAGCCCAAATATACTCTCTGGTATATGAAGCATTGGTTAGTCTAATCTGATTTATTGTATCTACAATTACATATTTATTTGACTCTGGTATACATGCAATTATTTTTATATGATCTTTGGGATTTTGAATATGCGCAATCATTCTCTGCACTAAAATGGAATTTTCCTTGATCTTTGCTTTTTCTGTAACAAGAGCTACTTCGACATAGCCCTTAGTGCCTCTAATATTAAATTTATTAATTTCCTTTCCTCCAATAACAGCAACTTCACCTACTCCTGATAAATGTTTTTGCATTATTTCACCCCTTTGATTTGAGCCTATCTCACTAAATAATATCGTTGATCTTTTAATCTTTAAACCAATCGCTAGCTCTTTATCTTTTATTCCATTAGGAAAGAGCCCAAATAATTCTAAAAGCTCTTTTTTGATCATTGCTTTTTGTTCTATGGAAGAACCATTAAAGTATGAGGAAACATAATAATCTTTATTGCCTGAGTTTGACAAGATCACAATTACCGCTTCAAGTTTTACATTTTCAAAAGCTTTTCCGCAATCTACTATTTCTAGTAAGGAGCTCCTTGTTTCATTTCTTACGTTTTTATAATTTGAAGAAAATGTATAAGCTTTGGGAATAATATAGGCTAAAGTGCCATTCTTTTTTAAAAGATCTCGACCTTTTTCGGTAAAAAGGATGGCTGTTTCTTGAGTTTTTGATCTATAATTCTTTTTGATTATCTCTAAACTACCCTCATCTAAATCCGCACCATACGGAGGATTCCCAATCACAACATCAAATTTTTCCTCAAATCCAAACATCCACTGCGGATCAAACCAAGAATTCGAGGTGTTGTTAAATGGATTCCATGATGTGAGCTTTAGAGTAAGGTCTCCGGTAGTTTTTCCATATTTCAAAATAGTCTTTCCAAAAATCTCTTTTTGAGTGTTAGTAAATTTTAATTTAATCTCATTCTTTCTTTGGCTATTGCATGAAAAATACTCAGACATTATTTTTGAAAGTTCTGTAATGCCCGAATGATCATCGAAAAGCCCTTTATTTTCTGTTTTCGGTAAGCCAATAAGTGTATTGGCACAAACAAATTTAAAGTCCAAGTTCGGTAAAGGCTCAATGCCTCTATTTTGTTTCGTGTCGTCAATCTCTGATTCTACAACGAGAGTAAGAAAGCATCGTAATCTAGACACGTCTACGGCGATTGGCTGAATGTCTACTCCAAAGATGGAATTTTTAATTACTTCAAGCTTACGAGTATAGTTTGGGGGATTAGTATTAAATTCATTAAGAATTTTCTGTTTATATAATTCAGGTACTCCTTTTAATTTTTGCTCAAGAGCGAGCTTACAATCTGGGTCTATTTGCTGAAGAATATATACAATCTTTTGTAGGGCACCTATAGGGTACGCTCCGGATCCGCAAGCTGGGTCAAGAATTTTTAATGATTCTATTGCGTCTATAATTTCTTGTTTTTCATTGTCTTGTAGCGGGTATTCTGTATCGTCTGTTAAATCATAACTAACAAGAGCAGATAGTTTTTTCTCGTCAATTTTTGTTTTGGTCTTCAAGTACTCGATAAGCGATTGATCAACCATATATTCAACTATTTGCCGTGGAGTATAAAAACTTCCGGTTCGCTTACGCTCACTACTGCCTGTTTCCGGGTTTATTTCCGCCAGCAAATTCTCAAAGATTCTTCCAAGCATTTCCGGATCGACAGAAAGCTCTTGATCGAAAATAGTATTTTCATCAATAGTAAAATTATATGTTTCCAGAAGCTCAAAAAAACCTTTAAACCACGCATCGCTTATTGCGAGCGTGTTTATGTGCTTAGACGTAAATGTACCTCGATCTAGTTCGTAATAATCATCGTGCTGTGGATTAAAAAGACCTCCGTTAAGGTAGGGAACCTTATCGAATAAATCGCTTCGTATATCCCGAGAATCGATAGCAGTATTCAATACGCCGAAAAATAAAGGCTCTAAAATATTATGGTAGTAATCATTATCTACTGCCCTAGACGACAGAAGCTCGTCAGGCACAAGCTGCCCATTATCTGTTTTTTTCTGTTTCAGAAACCAACAAAACATCGTACGGCCAATAAGTCGTACTGCGAAACTTTTTCGGGTATTTATATCGGCTTGTGATACGTCGGGAAGTATTAAATTTTTATCCTCGCTCAAAACAAGCTCATCAAAATATTTTGCAACTTCAAGATAAAACTGTTTATTAACAACTTCGACAGAAAATCGACTAAGCAAATCTTCTGTATCTTTCACTCTCCCTTTTTTAATAAGCTGTTGTTCTGGAGTTCTAAGTTTCGCATTTGTACCAAGATAGAAAGAGTACCTGCGAGCATTGGAGTATTTCTTAACTGCTTTATTCTTGTCGTTGATATCAAGAGAAATCGTCAAATACGAAAGTCTATAATTTTCTGATTCTTTGTTTTTAAATACTACGAGTGCTTTATGTATCCAGTGATCAGCCAGTATCTTGAAAGCATCTGTTGCAATAGAAATTCTAGGGTCGTTTTCTTTATTGTGATCCATTTCCAATACATGCAGACCTAATACTTCCGAAAATCCAAGTACTTTTGCTACGATAATTTCCTTATATCTTTCTTTGTTTATAACAATATCCTCTTCTTTTTCAGTAAAATCTTCTAGAAGAAATCCTTCTAGAAAATCAAGAAAATTGTCATGATTATATTTTTCGTTAAATTTCATCATGCGACTAGCTCTTCAGATAATACGATCAGGCGAGTTGTTTCCTCTGCTCTTTTTGCCGTTGTAAAGATATCCTCAATATATTTCGGCGGCAACATCTCCTTTAGATTATTATATGACTTGGCCGGATCTGTTTTATCTAAACGTAATTCAGCGATTTCTTTGAGAGTACCGTTCGGGAGAGCGTCCAAATCTTTTATGGTTTTTATTGCATCTAGGCATAGATCTTTTGCAGGTTGATACATTTCAGATAACAATTTTAATTTGCCAAGTGCATCTTGTTTACGCCCTCCGGTAACTGAAGCGCGAGTATTGCTTTTAAATATATGCTGCTTCGCAACCTGATATATTGGTTCAAAACTAGTTGTCGTTTCAGATGCTTTATCAGATTCATCGGCCTCAAATAACGGCAAAGCTACTTCAGGAGAAATAACGACTACATCCTCTACTGTTTTTCCATGCGCAAAAACATAACTACCACCGTTCTTTGCAAATGCGACAACTCCATTTTGTGATGAATTTCTAGCAATTCTAGACCGGTGCGGTATTTTGGCAATTTCATCCATTAATCTTTTATTGCCTTTGATATTGAGCCAGATATTTCTATATTTTGCATCCCAAGATGATTCCTCAAACTTCTTATTTTCTTCTGTGTACTGCTTGGCAAAATAATTCTTTAGCTCCTCATCGCTGGTAAATATTCGTGTGTCTTCGCCCAAGAGCGAGTGAATCATGTTCATTTTGAGCGTAGAAATAGCACGAGTATGCGTTTCATACTCTCCCGTTGGAGTAGGAAAGAAGTTCCAAATATAAAGCTCGTCAAACACTTTTTGACTAATACGATTTATACGTCCGACACGCTGGATTACTCGAGTTGGATTGTATGGAATATCATAATTTATCACCGTCCCGGCTCGGTGCAAATTAAACCCTTCCGAGATTGCATCTGTTGCTATAATAATATCAAAGTCATTAGATTGTTGTAATACATCCAAACCAGCATCAAAATTTGCCTTTATTGTTTTCCGATTTGCTTCTGAAGCATCTTCGGAAGTGTACTTAAAAATTCGCTGAAAACCACTAGCCTTTAAGCTTGCATACACATAGTCCGCAGTATCAGAAAATTCGGTAAATACAATCATTTTTCTCTTATTTTCTTTAGCAAAAGATTCTGTGATTTTTTGAACGAAAAAATCATACTTTGGATCTGCGGTTACTCCGCTCCAATCCGCTAGAATACCTTTTAGCAAGTCTATATCATGTCGCAAATGTTCTTCAAAGCGAGGATCAATTTCACTTCTCGGTATACAAACCAGACCCTTATCTTCTAATCTATTAAGAGTGGCTTCCGCTTCAGCGGGATCCATATTCTCAAGATCAGTAGTATCTGGTAAATCTCCTTTTTTATATATCGGCACCTCACCACGATTTAAATACCAGTCCAACATCAACTCCGAAGAATTGATCATATTTTTCAGCGAAAGTAGAAAAGAAGCTATGGAACTTTCAAATCTCCTCACAAGTAGCCGGCGCATAAACTTGGCGATATTTACTTGCGCCTGCTGCATTCTTTGGATCGCCTCTTCAGGCGATTCGCCATCAATTGTTTCCTCTTTCTCAATAAGTTTCTTGAAGAAATCCGATCCTTCCCGAATGTACTTCGCTGACTTATATCTTGTACCGAGAAAACTCGATTCTTTCTCATCAGATGCAATCTTTTCCAGCGTATTTATATATAGGTCGGATACTGTGCCTAACTCATATTCGAGTAATTCCGGATCTCTGACTTTTGGAAACGAAATATTCTGCTCTTTCAAGTCTTTTTTATAAACTTCAATCTCATCCAAGTCCAATCTTGAACGACGGATAATCAATGGCTCAATCATCTTGCGTAATTCATTTGCAATTTCTTGCCCTTGATTCTTTATTTCCTCAACACCGTTTTCGTCTTGCTTCTTTCCACTTAGGCGCATATTTCTACGTAATGCACGATAACTTTTAAATAATTGGTGGAACGACATACTTAAGTTTTCTACAGTTTTCAACGTAGATTGTCCGGGAGTGCTAAATAGTTTAATAAGGGCATAAATATCTTTCGGATCATTGTTAAAAGGAGTAGCGGAAAGCGCCATAACTCGATTACCAGCGCAGAGTCTGTGAAGCATAATATAGTTTTCGGTGTCTTCGTTGCGGTGCTTATGAGCTTCATCCAAAATTATCAGCAACTTCCCGCTTTCATTTCCGTGTCGTTCAAGCGCCTCTTTGATTTTTCCAGTTGAATAAACCTGCCCCTTAAAATCAAAATCGAACATGTAATCTTTCCACTGACTTTCGAGATGCGGAGGAGCAATAATTATTGTTTGTAATCCAAGATTATGCGCAATCGCTGACGCAATAATACTTTTACCAAGACCCACAACATCCGCAATAATAACTCCTCCGAATTTCTCAATCCTGTCTATACCTAAATTTATTGCGTCTCGCTGATACTTTAAATTGTAGAATTTACCAGACGTTATTTCTTCAGGTGATTTTCTATCCTCAACGTCGTCCACCGAAAAATACTCATCAAGTACTTTATAAAACATGTGCAAGGGCTTTGGCAGCGCATATAGCCAAACTCTTCGTTTTACTTCTTGTATGAATTCGTCAGCAGAATTGATATCGGCAATCCCGATATTCTCTGGATCATTCCATGACTCCTCAAATCGCTTGAAATGATCATCGTAGTAATGTTGTTCTTGCAAAATAATATTATTTTCTCCTTGTCCCTTAAGCCCGGATAAAGTTAGGTTACTTGAACCCGTAACAACAACACCCGGCGTTCTGCCGTTCGCAGTAAGTTCTGGCTTATTGCGTAAGATATAAAATTTCGAATGATTCGCCTTAGCAGACTTTTTTATTTCTAAACTCCCATCTTTAATTTTTTCCAAAAAGCTTTTAAAGGCTTCTTGGGCTTCCGTATCATCAAAATAATCAGTGTCATTGAAAACTCGAGAGAAAATCTCAAAGTAGTTTTCTTTTACGCCTGCGCGTGATGAAATTTTTGAGTCTGTAAGGTAAGAGTCAAGATTTGTGTCTTTTAAAGTAGAAATCTTTTGTATCATCTGCCTGTCTATATCCATTCCTACAAGAATTCTTACTTTTTTGTCCCGCAGATCTTTATGTAAATCTCGAAATCCTGAAAAATAAAAATAGCCGACCAGTGCGTCAACTTTATCGCAATTCGGCAAAATATCTTTTAAGGCCGCTGAAAGCGTATTTGATCCTACGTTGGTTATTGATGACATTCTTTATCGTTATCAGTTAATTTCATATCAATGAACGTAGCCAAACTTTAGCTCTTTTAAGGCCATTAATCAAACATTTCTGCGATTGCCCATTTAGCTATTTGGGCAGTTTTCCACCACTCGCCAAACAAGCCTTGAGAGTAGAGTATGGGCTAAACTTCTTCGTCTGTTCGTAATATTTAGTACCTTTAGCGTGACATAGGTTATTCACACTTTTCTTTACGGCTGGGGTAGCAGTTGAGGATGTAAGAGCCTTGGCTGCCTGTACCGTATTGCCGTTACATGAGGTTGGACTCCATAAACCCCGTTTCTTTGTTTGTGCATCCTTTTGAGCTTTCTTGAAATCCGCTTGGTACTTATACGGAATACTGTTGTAGGTATATTCATGAGCATAGCCTTCACTAATCATGAGCTTTTCAAAACTCGTTCCGTTTTCAAGATATATATATCGTAACAATCTTCCGTATTTGTCTCGCTCCCCAGATATGGAATCAGATTCAAGACGAACCTTCTTACCAGCAAGAATGGTCTTTGCCTTATTAGATGCTTCTTTTCCGAAACATTGGACCGGCTTTCTGGGGTCAACGGTTTCTGGGGTATCCATACCGATGATGCGAATGCGCTCAACTTTTTCCCCTATTTGCACATCAATAGTATCGCCATCCACGACCTTGGTCACTTTGTAGGTTGGGGTAGTTGCAGCAAAAACTGATTGCTGAAAAGCGAGTACGAAAAGGACCGCTATAAAAACAGATTTTAGAAATTTCATAGGAAGCAGTATTTATTAACCGTTGTTGTACCAAGCTCCACTCTTGGCATGGATAATAACAACGAGTCCAATAAAACAAGGAATTGCACCCCAATATTCACGGCTAATAATCATAACCATACCGACAACTATCAACACTGCGCCTACTATTTGTTCATTCTTGTATTTCTTGCTTGTCTGTTCAACCGTAATAGCTTTTACGGAATAGCCACAAGATGGGCAAGCTCCTGCTTTATCTGAAATTTCTTTTTTGCACTCTGGGCACTTTATGAGAGCCATAGGTTCATTTGTTATCAAGGGTAAAAGTGCTGGCGGTAGATAACACAAAGCCCACCGCTAGCGCGATAGCATTGCTGCTATCCATACCCCTTTCGAGATATGACGTAGGACACGTCGCTGAACGATGGGTTCAGTGTGTCCTACGATTTCATCGCCATGCCCCGTAAAACGAGGTTTAGGCAATCTTTAAGTTGTACCTATGTTGTAGCTTAAAAAGGCTTAATAATCAACTAACTAGCCTATACGAGGCTAGTTAGAAATACTTAAAAATACAGCGAAATTTACGACTGAGGTTTTTTAATTACTTGAACAACCTTCCCGGCAACCTTGTAAGACGATTCCAGATCATCGGGGTGAATATAAATAGGAGGAAATTCATAAGTCGATTCTGAAACTAGAGCAATTTGGTTATTCTCCCTATCACGAACGAATTTCTTAATATTGGCTGCTCCATTAATAATTGATACAACATAGTCTCGATTTTTTACGTTCTGATCTTCTCCATCGACAAGAACGAAATCACCTTCGTTAATTGTTTTACCCTTTATTTTCGCTTGATTCATGGATGAGCCTATAGCTCTTAGGGCAAACAAGCCTCTCTTCCTTTGAACCATTCCTTTCGATAACAGCAGATACCCTTCAATATGTTCATCTGCCAACTCCAACGCCTCTCCACAATTAGCGGCACCAAGAATAGGGACAGCAAAAAAATCATTAGTAGCCCCTTTTACCTTTTGCATGAGATTCTTCTTCTTATCGACCGTGATATGACCCATCTTCTGAAGCTGGAGTAAGTGGTGCTTGATTTTTTGTGGATGCAAATTAGGATCATCAAGAAGCTCTGCGATTTCACGCAATTTCAATTCAGCAAGATTGTGGCGACCAGCCAGATCCATGAGCTTTTTCTGCAAGATATGCATATACCTGTGGATAACTATACACTAACTGTGTATAATTTTCAAATAACATGCATATAATGCTCTTGAAACTTGAAATATGCAGGATTATAATGATGAAAGCTGCGGATTAAGCAGCCCTTAATCTACTATTAATATCAAATTCATATGGCAAATCAACACGTAGTTCAAAGAGATAAAGACTGGGCAGTACGACGAGAGAACGCTGGTCGCGATACTGCGCGATTCGATACTCAAGAAGAGGCATTCGAAGCAGCACGGGAAATTGCAAAAAATCAAGGTGGCGATGTATTTACCCACGACCGACACGGCCAGTTCCGTGATCGAAATACCTATGGTAAACCAGATAACTTTCCTCCTCGAGGATAAACTATGAACGATGAGCAAAATCAAATTGAATATCTCGACATTCAGATCACTGATTTTGCTTTGCATTCGAACAAATTGAATAATCCCAAGCCATGGGAGCGAACAGTGCAAAAATCGAAACGTTCCAATCAACCAGCACGCTTATACACTAAAATTCTCAGTGTAGAAGAAAATGGCACCATGGTTTTGGAAGCTCCAGAGGGAATGATAGACAAGAATGGCAAGAGAATTGTTATCCGTGCCCATTTACCGAAAGGAGGTGTGCCTATTTACGCCGGCTCCGACCTTATAGAAAAGGTTGACGCCATCAAGAAGAAGCAAGATAATATTCGTGTCTGGAAAGCAGATTAGAAGTAAGATGTTCTTTCGAATTAATACTCAGTGAGTATCACAGATTTCGGTAACTAACGTTTACCGATAGAAGACGATAGATAGTAACTACTATCTATCGTCAGAGAGGCCTTGCCTCAGTTGTGCCCACTTATAGAACAACGAAACACCGTGTAGGTGAATTTCGATTGTTGTTCTATAAGTGGGCATTTTAATTGGAAGAAAGTTAATTATTCATTATAAAATCTTATGAAAAAGACTAACGAAATAGTAAAAGACATAGCAGTAATCTACGTACCGATTTCTGAGCTCAAATCAGCTGATTACAATCCACGTCGCCATGATGCGGATGCGGTGGATCAGCTTAAAATAAGCATCGAACGATACGGAATGGTCGATCCGATTATCGTCAATTGCGCTCCTGAGCGAATGAATATCGTCATTGGCGGGCACATGAGAATAAAGTCGGCAAAGGAACTGGGCATAGAATCAATTCCCGTGGTGTACGTAAATATTCCAGATGTAGCAAAAGAAAAAGAGCTTAATCTGCGCCTTAATAAAAATACAGGCGAATGGGATTTAGAGTTGCTGGCTGAATTCGATGAATCTCTTCTAGATGACGTTGGGTTTTCAAGCGAAGAAATTGACGAGATATTTGAAATTGAGGACATTCCAGAAGAATTTGATCTTAAAAAGGAGCTCGCCAAGCTGGATATCAAAAACATTGATCTGAAAAAAGGAGATGTGTTGGATCTGGATGGCAGTCGTCTTATGGTTGGCGATTCCACAATTGAAACGGACGTAATCAAACTGATGAATGGTGAAAAAGCAGACATGTGCCTCACAGATCCCCCATATATCCTAAATTATTTGAACGCCAAGCGACACGGCAAAGCCGTTACAGGATTTGGAGCAAAACGAGATCGTCGGTATCTAGAAACTGATGTACTCCCGGATAATTTTACAGAACTCTGGATGGGCAATATTGCCAAAATACAAAAAGAAAACTTCTCAATCATCGTGTATGAGAACTGGAAAAACATGCGAACTATTTGGAACGAAATGGAAAAGTATTGGAAAGTAAAAAATATGATTATCTGGCATCTTCCCAATCGACATCAAGGCTTTTCTGCAAAATACAAATTCTTCAGCAAGTATGATATTGCGATGGTAGGGGCAAGTAAAGAATCGGATGTGAAATATAATCTGGAACCGGAAATAGATGGACTGCAAGAAGAATACGAAACAGCGTTGTATGCAATCTCTGGAAAACCTCAATGGGAGGGCTACAAGAAAGGCAAAAAGATTATGCCGACCGATTTTATCGAATTCAACGCAAGCGATGAAAAACATTCGGGGCAAGGAGTAGTCTTCGGAACCAAGCCAACAGAAATCCTCATTCCTTACATTAAGGTACTCACGAAACGAAATGACCTTATTGTTGAACCATTCGGCGGATCAGGATCGACATTGATGGCCGCAACAAAAATGAAACGGCGATGCTACATCATGGAAAAGTCCCCCGTATACGCAACCGTGATTCAAAAACGATGGGAAAAATTAACTGGTAAAAAAGCACAAACAATATGAGTGAAATTATTGTAGAAAAACAACATAAGAAGAAAGAGCTGTTGCTAGAGCAACTCAAGAAAATTCCCATTGTGCAACTCGCATGTGAACGATCTGATATTGGTCGCGCCACCTTCTATCGCTGGAAAAAAGAAGACGCGGAATTCGCGACGGCCGTGAACGAGGCTCTAACAACCGGCAACTCATTAGTGAATGATATGGCCGAATCAAAGCTCATTAGCGCCATCAAAGATCAGAACATGACTGGAATACTGTTTTGGCTGAAGCATCACCACCCAGCCTATGCCACTAGAGTTGAGTTAGCCATGAAGCAGCCAATCAGTGAACAGCTGACTCCCGAACAAGAACAAATAATTCAGCAAGCGCTACAGCTTGCTTCGCTTACTACTAAAGAAGATTATGAAAACCCTACAATCACAAACTAATCCATGGAATGAACTAAAAACTTCTCGAGCCACAAGACTTGAGCTTTGTCGTCAAAGCCACCAATGGTTTTTTGCGATATATGTGCCTCATTATCTCACGTATGCAACTGCTCCGCTCCATAATGATTTATTTAGAATCACCGAGGACGATAACACGAAACTCGCTGTTATTGTAGCGTTCCGCGGCTCTGGGAAATCAACAATGATGACTCTCTCATATCCAATCTGGTCGATTATCGGTAAGCAACATCGAAAGTTTGTGTTAATCCTTAGCCAAACCCAAGCTCAAGCTCGGCAACATATGATGAACCTACGACAGGAACTTGAAAGTAATGACTTACTACGCGGCGATTTTGGTGCGTTTGAAGAAGATACAGATCAGTGGGGATTACAGTCCCTCGTTATTCCTCGCTATGGGGCACGCATTACCGTTGCATCAAGCGAGCAAAGTACTCGCGGCCTACGCAATCGACAGTTTAGGCCAGATCTCATTATCTGTGATGATGTGGAAGATTTATCCTCAGTAAAAACAAAGGAAAGCCGGGATCGTACATATGCTTGGCTGACAGGGGAAATCATGCCGGCTGGTGATCATAACACCAAAATTATCGTGATCGGAAATCTGCTCCACGAAGACTCTCTCCTAATGCGCCTCAAAGCTCGAATCGTCCATGGAGATTTGAATGGAATATTCAAATCTTATCCCATCATTAACACAGAAGAAACTATTGCTTGGCCGGGAAAATTCCCTAATCTCGCAAGTATTGAGACGCTACGCAAAACAATTGCCAGCGACGCATCATGGCAAAGAGAATTCATGCTCAAAATTGTTGTTGATCAGGAGCAAGTAGTACATCCTGAATGGATTCACTATTATGAAGAACTCCCCAAGGACTCAGAAAATAATTTCCGTTACACTGGCATAGGTGTCGACCTTGCCATTTCACAAAAAGAAACAGCTGATTATACTGGAATGGTAATTGGTAAGGTGTTTGGTTCGATGGATGATATGCGCGTCTATATTCTTCCAAACCCAATCAATGAGCGCCTAACATTTCCTCAACAAAGAGCAAAAGTAAAGGAGTTGGCGAAAGCTTTTCGTGATCACCGCTTATTCATAGAAGTAGTGAACTACGAATCGTCTATCATTCATCAATTGGCAACAGAAGGATACTTCGCAGAAGCTGTGGGTACACACGGACAAGACAAACGATCTCGTCTCGCATTAGTAACACATCTCATTGCTAACGGACAAGTGCTTTTTCCTCGACATGGAGCAGAACTGCTCATTCAACAACTAACAGGATTCGGCACTGAAAACCATGATGATTTAGCGGACGCTTTTTCCGTTTTGATGCGCAAGGTATTAGAACATAACAAACCACCGATGGAATACTTCTTTGCATAACAACTTATCAGACACTCCTTTGTAAGGGGTTATGTTGCGTAATATATGGGATAGTTACCTCCTAGACTTACACACAAAACAGCGGCACTGTTGTCCTTGATATGGAAACCATCAAGTTCTGCCTCTATGCGAGAAAGTCGACCGAAAGGGACGAGTTACAGGCACTTTCGATAGATTCCCAAGTAAAGGAGATGCTGGACTTAGCCAAAAGAGATGGCATAACAGTCACTGAAATATATAAGGAGAGTCATTCAGCAAAGGACTCTGGGCAACGCCCTGTATTTAGCCAGCTCATAGCTGATATTCGAAGTAGTAAGTTCGGTGGCATCTTAACATGGGCCCCCGATAGATTAAGCCGTAACGCCGGAGACTTAGGCAGCTTGGTCGATCTTATGGATCAAAAGAAACTCGAGGAAATACGCACTCATGGGCAAGTATTTCATAACTCACCAAACGAAAAGTTTCTGCTCATGATTCTGTGTAGCCAAGCAAAACTAGAAAACGACAATCGAGGTCTGAACGTTAAACGAGGATTACGAGCTAAATGTGAAATGGGTTACCGTCCCGGCCTCACACCCTTGGGGTATGTAAATGACAAGTTCGCCAAGAAAGGACAGAAAGCAGTCACAATAGATTCAGAACGAGCGCCATTCGTAAAAGAAATGTTCGAGCGAGTCGCGTATCAAGGATATAGCGGACACAAGATACTGTATTGGTTAAATCATGAAACAAACTTTACTACTCGATCTGGAAAGAGAATATCGCTCAGTACAATCTATCTCATGCTTCGTGATACTTACTACTATGGAAAGTTTGAATATCCAAGAGGGAGCGGTATGCACTATGACGTCAACCACGAATCCATCATCACAAAAGAATTATTTGATCTGGTACAAGAAAACATAACGGTCATATCCAAAACTCGTCCCGGCACGAAAGAATTCGACTTCACAAAAATGATGCAATGCGGATCATGTAGTTCAAGTATTACGGCCGAAGAAAGATTCAAGAAAATTAACGACGGAACGATCAATAGATACGTCTACTACCACTGTTCTAAAGCAAAGCGAGTCCCTTGCGAGGAACCGTATATCCGAGAAGAAAATCTGCTGGAACAATTGCTAAAGCTTATGGACACCATGAATATTAATGAAATGTGCGTTCACGAAAAACTAGCCAAAGAAATAGAGCGATACCAAAAATTCGCAGTCGGAGTACTAAATATGGATACAACAACAATTGATGCACCAAAAGTAGACATCCGGAGCTATGCCAAATATGTCCTCAAAGAAGGCAGTCGTGATGAAAAACGAGATGTTCTATCTTGCCTTCGCACCAAACTACTACTTACGAACCAAACGATATCACTCGAAGAAGGTATAAAGGTCTGCCCCTAATAAGTCCTTCACTAGGCCTCGTCATACTATTTTCAATCTAAGCACAATGTCCTATCCTCTTAAGATGGCTATACGAGGACTTTATAATCCAGCAACAAATAATATCGTACTCGACATGGAGTCTCACCTTTTTGACGATATCGCACCTGTGACTTTCCACGAGATGATGCATTACTACTTAAAATTCACAAATTTTGGATCTGTCCATGCCATGCTTTGCGAGATCAATAGTAAAAAAGAGCACTTAAAATCAGAGCCAATAGAAACGTTACAAAAATCAATAAAGAAACTTCACGAAGCAATGTATCTTCCTCAGGAAGGACTTGCCCATGTTATGCAAGTACGAAGCATTTACGAGAAAGAAGGTATGGCAGGTGTTAAGAAATTAGAAGATTCAATACCAAATAGACCAAAAGAAGCATTAAGCTATTGCAGAGACTTTGTTAAATTCCCCAAAGAAAGATTTAACAAATTCACTGGAAAGATTTCAAATTTAGCTATTAATACAAAGGTAGTAGATGATCTTGCTCAAGACTCAAGTCTTATTACAGACCAAGGCAAACTCGAAACCTATCTTCGAGAAGGGGATAATAGCCCGAATCAACGTTATCAAAAGCTATGCCGCTCAATAGAGCTTAACCCAGAAATATTAGATTTGTCAGAGGAAGAGATCTGTAAAAAAGCAGGGATATCTTATACGCCGCAGATGGCTAATGCTCCTCGTGCAAATCTAGCAAATACTCTTACGGCTATTTTCACTAATAATCCATCAAGTCTCACCGAAGAAAACATTAGAGTTTTAGACGGAGATGAAATGTTTACAGAAGCCTATAAATCAATCATCATCACTGACCCTAATATCCATAACAACGCAAAGAAGAATCTTTTAACACATGAGATTTACAGTGAGCTTTCGTACTTTAGAACAGTTTTTATATATAACAACCCTGAATCACCTGAAGTGAAGCAGGGTCTTCCTTTTTATTCCTTCTCAAGAAATAAACTTATCATCGCTTCAGTGTTCACTAACCCAACAGCAGCCGCAGAAAAACTCAACCAAGATCACACGACAAAAGTTATTGATACACATTCGTTTGATTACACTGCGAATGCGTTAAAACCAGAAAGGGCGATGCTAAAACCAAATGTGGTTTGGTATAAGAACTTTTTCGATCTAGAAGTTCTTCTGAAAATGATTTCAGAAAAGGGCATAGCTACAAGTCTTCATGTCATTCAATGGACTGAGAAGCATCAATTCTTTTACTATCTCTTAAGAACTGAAGATCAAGAATTATTACATATTTTCCCTGGGTTTGGGTTTGCTTATGAAAAAATCATGGAAAACCCTTTCATCGTTCGAGAGCCTGATATTTCAAAGGTTACTAACAATAACTTTCGGCATATTAATAACTTCTATCACGACATACTTGGGCTAAGCCACTTCTTAGACGTTGCCGAAATGGCAAAAGATGCAAAAGCTCATTTGAAAAAAGCGACGATGGCGCGAGACCATGGTATGGGTAGAAATGAGCTGTGTGTTTGCGGAAGTCGTATGAAATTTAAGAAGTGTCATGGGAGATAGGATAAAAGTTAATTCTTATAGCACCTCCATAACAATTGAATTATTTCCTACGAGAAATATTTTAGAAAAGTCATGAGAAATAGTAACCTCATGTAAAGCTTGAGAAAAATTATGATGTTCTGCTAAAGGATAGTTATTAATAATACCTAACCACTTTTCGCCATTAACTCTTTGGAGTTTTCTCATTTTATCTTTAATGATCCTCTCTAGAATTAATATAGTTTGCTCTTGAATATTAACAATCGGATTTTTATCACCAATTACTCCTATTATTCCTTTGTGATATCCGGAATCATTAGAAACCCATCTCACTTCAACTATTTCATCATCTATGTTCAATTTCTTATTGAGAAAATCATGCTCCTGTAAAATCTTCATCAAAATAAGCTTCAATTGTTTTTTGAATCTGCCAAAGTTATTTATCGGTGGCTTTAAAATTAACAGCAGAGATTTTTCGGACGGAACAATGCCCTTTAATTCTTTGTTGAGTTCATCAGAAAGCATTGCAACTGATTCAGTAGAAGTTCTCTTTCTAACGCTTTCGCTTTCTTCATTAAAAATCGACTCTGCCGTTGTTATCTCTAATGCGATTTTTTTACTACCCATAAGCACGTAGTAATCAGGAGGGTCTTCACCTTCAACGATACTGCCCAAAAAGCCAAGCTTATCCTTTAAGTAAGTCTGTATTGAATCTTTTGCATATTCTTCACCCGTTCTCATAATAAGCTTTATTTTACATTATTCTTTACGATTCAATTCCGATCCCTAGTAGACATCGGAACTGTTTAGAACCGACAACCAAGGGGTTAATGATTACAAAATCACCGCCTAGACTTAGGTGGTGTTTTTGTGCCTTGTATGGCTATTTTATTGGATCTGTTCTGGTGGAATCTTTTGGATAGAGTCCGGTTGACCAGAACAAAAACAGGATGCTCCCCGGGTAGGATTCGAACCTACGACCCAGTGATTAACAGTCACTTGCTCTGCCGCTGAGCTACCGAGGAATGTTCAACCATAAACTGGCTAGTTCATGGATACATATATAGTACGGAAAAGGGCTTCTTTTGCAACCATTCCTCGCATGGTAAGGTTATTCTATGGAACTTCCAGAACCTATAATTCACGTTATTACCGATAAAGCGACTCCGGAGCAGATCAAAGAAATGGCGCAATACTATGAACTGCACATTAAAGTAGCGGTCGACCTTACAACGAGTATTCTTGCCGGCGGTGGCGAATGGCATGCAGATTGCGAAAAAGTACTTTTAGAACAAGGTAGTACACAAGAAAACGTATGGGGTGGCGGATATATGCCGGGAACAAAAATGGTTGACTTCTATTCCCTCATTAACATTCGACCCAAACAAGATAATCCAGACCAAGATATTTTATCAAAAGAAATACGTCAGAAATTTGAAAAGATTGTTCGCGATCGATTAGAGCTATGACCGAAGAAATAATCATTCAATCAATTAGCGTTAATCTCCTGCGCATGTCGGAGTGGTATTTCAAAGACTCGAAAAATAACAGAGCTGTGTGCGAACGTTATTTAATGCAATCCAAAAAACTAGCTCAACAAATCACAAATTCTGGGGCTAAAAAATACACCGATCAACTCGAGACTATTTCTTTTTCTACTACAGAGGCTCCGGAAAAGACTGCTGAACGGTTTTTAACACTCGGCGTTTTACTTCATCAGATATAGAAAAACCCCTCACGGCGCCGTGAGGGGTTCAAATTTTTTACGTTCGCTTGAAATCATCTTGCAGGCGATGGTTGTCTGCTTCATCGGAAGGATGACTTGGAATCACATGCTGCCATACCTCAGCAACTAGCCCCCACTCATTCAGGCCTATAAGCCTATGGCGGGTACCTTGAGGAATTTCGACGAGAGCATCCGCATAATAAGTAACTGGGTCAGACAGATCATTCGTAATGCTTAACGAATACGCAACCGGCCCCCTGATAACTTTATGCATTTCCGCCCTTCGATCGTGATATTGCCACGAAAGACGCATTTCCGGAAGAACAACGAGAAGCTTTGGGCTGATTTTTTTTCCGTCTGACCGTAGCTGTACGGCTTCCCTCGCAAAGAATAGGTCCAGAAATGTATCCGTATCCACATCATCAGTAAGGAAAAACCCTCCCCACGGCCGCTCAAAGTCTTCGCCAGCAATCCGCAAGCCCTTGTTGGTAATGTACGTTCGCACACGTTTTTGTATTTCGCTTTTTGTTTGCATAAGGAATCTCCTTGTATTCTATATACTAGAAGATAGGATATACTGCAATATATGACTGTGCATCACAGGCCAAAACCATTTGTTATGTTAATCCTCGACGGATACGGCATTAGCTTTATCCAAGAAGGAAATGCCATTGCTGCAGCAAAAAAACCAGTGATGGATCGCCTCATGAAAGAATACCCTGTAGCAGCCGTACGTGCCGGAGGAGAAGATGTAGGCCTTCCATGGGGAGAAATGGGAAACTCAGAAACCGGACACCAAAATATTGGATCTGGCCGCGTACTCTACCAATTTTTACCCCGTATCAATAAGGCATTGGAAGATAAATCCTTTTTCAAAAATGAAGCGCTTGTAAAAGCGATTAATCATGTGAAAAAAAATAAGAATGCAGCGCTGCATACCATGGGAATGCTTTCCAATGGCGGCGTGCACAGCCACATCAATCATCAGTTCGCACTTCTACAAGCTGCAGCAGATACAGGTATTGGAGACCGTACATTCGTCCATATATTCTTGGATGGACGCGACTCTTCCCCTGATGACGCTGGAAGTTTTGTAAAGCAACTCCAAGAAGAAATTGATAAAACGGGAGCCGGAAAAATTGCAACGCTCACAGGACGCTACTATGCCATGGACCGTGCTGGGAACTGGGACGTTACCAAGGTTGCATACGATATGCTCACGAAGGGAGAAGGAACGCAATTTGCAACATGGGAAGAGGCTGTAAAGTCTGTATTTAAGAAAGATGACAAAAAAGCTTTGGAAAATGCAGCTCCCATGATTATTGCGGACGAATCTTCCCCCATGCGCACAGTCCAAGACGGCGACGCTGTTATCTTCTATAACTACCGATCAGATAGGGCACGGCAGCTGACTGCGCCATTTGTAGACCCACACTTCAAAGAATTTGAGGTTACAAAGTTCAAAGACTTGGTATTTGCCACGATGGCGTCATATGACGAGAATTTGAAAGCGGACATCCTATTCCCCGATGAAGCAATTGAACATCCTCTTGGGGAAATCTTCGCAGACCATAAGCTCACACAGCTGCGTATAGCAGAGAGTGAGAAATTTGCCCATGTTACGTACTTCTTTAACGGAGGAAGAGAGAAACCCTACGATGGCGAGACAGATGTGAAAATCCCCTCTGAAAACACCAAAGATTTTTCTAAGAATCCCGCAATGAAAGCAAAAGAAATCACTGATCGAGTCCTGAAAGAAATTGAGAATGACGCATACGATGTCATCGTTATGAACTACGCGAACGCGGACATGGTAGGCCACACGGGAAAGTTTGACCCCACCGTGCAAGCAATTGAATACCTCGACGAACAAGTAGGAAGAGTGGTGGACGCCGTACTGGCAAAAGACGGCGCTGTGCTGCTCACCTGCGACCATGGAAAAGCAGAGGTTGTGATTAACCACATGACGCACGAGCCTTCTACCGACCATACGAATAACCCAGTACCGCTCATGTACATCTCCAACCAAACAAAGCAAGACCCTGCAAAAGACGCTGCAGCCCTCCAACAAATTCTTGCAACACCAATTGGCTTCTTAGCAGACGTTGCGCCAACAGCATTAGACATCCTCGGCCTCCCAAAGCCAAAAGAAATGACAGCCCAGTCGCTCCTGTCTAGCTTGTCATAAAAACAAAAATGCCTGTCGTTCCCCTCTCCCAATTCTGGGAGAGGGTTGGGGTGAGGGGCCGTAATCGCGACTAACTTCCCCTCATCCGCGCTTTGCACAAAGGCAAAGCTAACCTTCTCCCAGAACAGGAGAAGGGAGCGCACTCTAGTAGTCGCGCAGTTTCTTCACTTTTCCGTGTTCTCGGATTTTTTCGAGAGCCTTGGCTTCAATCTGACGAATACGTTCGCGCGTAACATCAAACTCTTTTCCTACTTCTTCCAGGGTATGTGTTACTCCGTCCATAAGCCCAAATCGCATTTCCAAAATTTTCTGCTCCCGTGGCGTTAAGTCTCCTAAAATTTCTGCGACATGTCCTTCCAGCAATTCGCGTCCAGCGGCTTGTTGTGGGGTAATGGTTACTTCGTCTTCAATAAAGTCCTTGAGAGTTGAATCCTCTTCGTCGTCACCTACGGATGCATCAATAGAAACTGTTTCTTGAGAAATTTTCATAATATGCCGCACCTTCTCTACAGGAAGCTCCATTTCTGCTGCAATTTCTTCTGGAAGCGGGTCTCGACCTAAGTCTTGCAATAACCGACGCTGAATCTGCGTAAACTTATTAATCGTTTCTACCATATGCACCGGAATACGAATTGTTCGAGACTGGTCTGCAAGCGCACGTGTAATTGCCTGGCGAATCCACCACGTACCGTAGGTTGAGAACTTATATCCTTTTCTGTAATCAAACTTTTCTACTGCACGGAACAGTCCCAAGTTTCCTTCTTGAATTAAATCCAACAATGAAAGGTTTTTCCGTCCTGTATACTTTTTTGCAATAGAAACAACCAGACGCAAGTTAGCTTCTGCGAGACGCTTACGAGCTTCTTGGTCTCCTTGCTCAATCCGCTTTGCAAGCTCTACTTCTTCATCTGCAGTTAAGAGCGCAGCCTTTCCAATTTCTCGCAAATACATTTGTACCGAGTCGTCAGAAATATTACTGATATCAATAATAGTATCAGTAGATGCGACTTTCTCCTTTTTTGGCTCACGGGCAGTAGGCAGAGACGCAGGCAATTCATATCCAATCAAATTATCTTGTGGCTCTTCAATCTTAATTCCCTTATTCTCCAATTCATCAAACAGCATCTCGAGTGCATCAATATGATCCTCAACTTCCGGGATAGCATTTAATATTTCCTCTTCTGTTACAAAGCTCGTCTGCACTCCTTTTTGAAGCAGGAACATCACCTTTTCACTCGTCATCACTTCCTCCACAGAAACTTGAGGAGCCGCGGAACGGCGAGCAGAGCGCTTAGGAGCAGAAGGCTTTTTGCTTTTTGCTCGCTTTTTTGGAGAAGAACGACGCACTACAACAGTCTTCTTTTTTGGAGAAGGTTTTGCCTTACGCTGTACTGGTTTTCTCTTTTTTGCTGGCATGCGAAAAATCTTTAGGTATTCGTTCAATACTACCACAATTATGCATCTATTTCCGCAAGTTTTGTAAGCTCTATCTGAAATTCAACTAGGGCCCCTGGGGAGCCTTCTTGCGCAAGACGATGTAATTGGGAGCGGATATACCGCCTATGGAGCGCCCGAACCATTGTGCGTACTTCTTCTTGCGGCGAAAAACTCGATGTTGCCGCTAGTTCTTCCGCACGAGCCTGGAGTGCAACCAAAAATGACTGGTATTGCTCTGGCAAGCTTTGTGACGATTGCTGGGTTCGCTGTATCTCGTTATATACCTGCCGGCACATTGGGTCAAGGAATAAGTCACTAGAAAGGGATGCGGCATCAGAGGCAAGCATCTCCGGGTGAGCCAAGAGCACCCCTAACAATTGACGTTCAAGCATGGCCTCACGGGGGTCTTCAAAGGCCTCTTCTTGCACAGGAGCTGCAGCGCGCACAATGGCAGGGGGCGCCGATTCCTTCTGCATAAGCTCCACAATCTGCCGATCCGGAATTTTTAATAAGCGAGAAACCCTATCTACCATCGCACCTTGCTCTATGGGGTTACGGACTATGCGAAGGAGCGGCAATAGAGCTGCAAGGGCTTGTTCTCGCTGCTGGGGGGAGCCTGCGCCAATACGTTCAACCAATACGTCAACAAGCGGACGAGTTGCTGCCAGCGCGCCCTGTACCGCATCAGGGGTATCTTTTACCAAATCAGCCGGATCTATGCCGTCAGAAAATACAATAGTTTCCACTCGCATCCCACCCGCAAGCGCAGCACTTGTTGCGGCAATCGTAGCCTTCCACCCGGCAGCATCACCATCAAACGCAAGATGCAATACGTTTGTAAACCTACCAATTAGAGCTACGTGGTCATCCGTCATCGCAGTGCCACTTGTTGCGACAACATTTTCAACGCCCGCCTGTACAAGCATCACCACATCCATATAGCCCTCTACTACAATACAGGGCGTAGAATTCTTCAAATGCCGCTTTGCCCTAGACAAGTTATAGACAGTCCGTCGCTTTTCATACAGCGCAGTTTCGGGTGAATTTACATACTTACCCTCATTTCCCGTTTCGTGCCACGGCACAATTCTTCCACCAAAGGCAACAACCCTTCCTTGCGTATCAGAAACCGGAAACATGATACGCCCCCGAAATCTATCAAACGTTCCGCCTTTATCCTTCATACCCACCATACCAGCAGCAACCATTTCTTCTTCCGTATATCCTTTTTTCTTGAGCCACATCGATAACGTATCCCACGAGTGGGGTGCATACCCAACGGTAAATTCTTCCATGGTTTTTTCAGTAAGGCCACGGCCCACGAGATATTCTTTTGCCTGAGCCCCCGCTTTTTGGTTCATCAAGATTTCATGATACAACCGCGTAGTAGTTGCGAGCAGATCATATAGCCGCTGCCGACGATTCTCGACCTGTGGCTTATAATCTGGAAGCTGCACGCCTGCACGATCAGCCAAGAGCTTTAATGCAGCAGGAAACTCAAGCCCTTCTATCTCTTGAATAAACGTAATAACATCGCCACCTTTTTGGCACCCAAAACAGTGCCAGCTTCCTTTGCGTGGCGTAACAATAAACGACGGTGTTTTTTCTTGATGAAACGGGCACAAACCTTTCATACTTTGCCCTGCCTGTTTTAATTTGACATATTCGGAAACAACGTCTGCAATATTCAGACGTTCTTTTATTGCTTCCGTTTCGCGACTCATATCCTTTAGAATCGCTGATTATGACAATGTATTCAAGAGAACTTGGTTAAACGCTTCGATGAATGATTTCGGATTTTCCCACCACGAAAACTTCGTTCTTCCTTCAAAGGGCCTCGCATAACCGGGCAACACCTTCTGCATCCAGGGCCCTGTGTATATTCCAAAGTGCAAATGAGGTAATTTCCACCATCCGTTTTCAGGAGTGCTTCCAGGCGCAACGTCCCCAATATGGTCACCGACTGCAACCTGCGCGCCTTGAGATACTGCAAGGTTCGTAATATGTCCGTACACAGAGTAAAAGACGAGGCCTGTTTCGCTATTCGTATGCTCGACGATAATAACCCCTCCCCAATTGCGCTTTTCATTCGTCCCTAATCGCATTTCAGACCACACAACTTTCCCATCACCAATACATACAACCTTCGTTCCGGGTTCTGCTAAAATGTCATCCCCTAAATGCCGCGCCCAGAGTATTTTACGGCTTCGCACACGCTGGCCAAACGCATACCCGGTTACCTCATACGGCTCTATCGGGAGCCGCAGAGCCCCTGCAGATTCGCTCATAGCACGAATGTAAGCCCTAACATTACAATAATCAGAATCAGAGCAACTACGCCCAACCCTGCAATCGACATTACTGCCTGATGAAATTCAAATGGCATATACCTATTTTACATGAATGATAATATTTTCAGTAGTAACACAAGTAAAATGAGCATTTATATATGATTTTCTAAAAGAAATGGGTATACCAACTACATCTTTCCACTTACATTCATACGCAAAAATCTCATTGCTTCCATCTATCACTTCAATAAAGTCTATCTCTGACCCCTGTCTATTTCGCCAAAAACGCACTTCACTCGAACGCATAGCATATGCACGCTCTTTGATTTTTTCTGCAATGAAAAAGTTCTCAAACAGTGCGCCCTTGTCTGATCGAAGGTCTATCGAGTCGATATTCCCTATAAGTGCATTTCGTATTCCAACATCATAAAAATATATTTTATGGCTTTTGTTTATTTCTTTTGTTTTATTTGTGTATAGTGGCATTAAACGAAAAATAATAAACGCTTGCTCAAGCAAATTCACATAATTTAATATTGTATTTCTACTCACGCCCACTTCTTTCGCCAATTCTGAATAAGATATTTCACTACCTATCCTTAAAGCAAGAAGTTTTACCAGCTTTTCAAATGCAAAAGAATTTCGTATATCTCCAAATAAAAATAAATCTTTAAACAAATAATCGCCTGCAAGCTCCTTAATAAGTATTGCCTTTTCTTCCCTAGATATCGCATTCACAACTTCTGGATACATGCCAAATGTCATATAAGAATCAAGCTCATGATGTACGCGGACGTCTCCATACGCGTCAATCAATTCTTTGATTGATAATGGATATAAATAAAATTTGCGATTCCGGCCCGTTAGCGGTTCATTCAATTTATTTGCCAATTCAAACGAAGAAGATCCAGTCGCAATAAGCTGCACATTGTCCACATTATCAGCAATAAGCTTGAGTGTAATGCCAATATCCTTTACCCGTTGCGCCTCATCAATCACTACTAACTGATACCCAGAAACGAGGCTAGAAAGCTCTTTTGCAGATCGATGTTCCAATAAAGCAGCATCCTTAGGGTCGTCACCCTGTAAGTAGAGCGTTTTAGAAAATTTTGTCATCATAGACTTAATAAGGGTGGTCTTTCCAACCTGCCTGGCTCCGTAGAGTATTAAAATGGGCTTTTTACCTATATTTGCGTACAGCTGGTCAAACACTGTTCTTATGTAATTCATAGGTATAAGTATACTAATATATACTTAAAATAGCAAGTATATGTGCATAATGTGTACTTTTGGGACGTATATCATCTTTCCAGCGCGGCAAGGTCCGCATCCGTAATACCCAATTGGTCCAAAATCATAATATGTCGAGGATTTGCGGGGTCATACTTCCCTACATTAAACCGCATCATTTCTTGAGGGTTATCTCGGACCACTTCCCAAATGTCCGCATTTCCTTCTCGATAGACAATATCCTTTGTAAAACAAGCGCCCTTGGTTTTACAATCAGTCCCTCGGAACGTACGTACAGCTCTCGCCCAGGCTCGATCTTTTGCATGCTGCTCAGCAACCCCCTGGGATGATCCACGACTTAACTCTTCTACGACATAATACCTTTTCATAATTTCATATACTCCACGGAAATCTCGCTTCTCTCCGTCTAGGCCCTTTGCAAGACTAATGGCTAAATGACGATCAAGATGCGTAAAATCTTCTATTTGGTCACCAATAATTTGTTCGCGTAACCCAGTAACCCCCTCATCATCCATATAGCGATCAAGCCCATCTCCAAGCAACAATAATTTTGATTGTTCACCATTTTTACGACGCACGGCATGAGTACCAATTTCATGAAGAATTAATTCCTCAAGACGCTTACGAGTAGAGGTTCGTCCATCTGGAATTGAAACGATCTTCTTAGAGCCACTCACCATCATATCCGGTCTATTAGGATCAATGACCGTTTTCCATCCATCTAAATGGGCTCTGGTTATTGCAGCTTCAAACGCCGTCTGAATTTCCTGGGTCGTAAATTCATCCTGCCCTTGAGGCAAATCAATTAATCCGCCCAGTTCATTCATGGTATATTCTTTGGCAAATTGAAAGGTATTCTCATCAGGCAATTGACGTACCCCAGGCACGGGGAGGCCCGAGGGCAATATAGAATCAAGATTTTGTGCAGCTTTTTGCAATGCGAGATTCTCCGACGTTTTATATTGTTCGATTTTTTCGCGAAGAACATTAATAGAATACAAAAATATATCCATTGATGGCGCCCCATAGATAAACTCTGAGTAACGTTGGAATCGATGCATATCGCCGGCTTCAGCAGCCTTCAGCATTCGAACACCTGCTAACTTCTCATTTATTTTCCAACGCCATACCTGCTGAACAATTTCCATTCTCTCATCGCCCGAAAAATCTTTGCCTACAATATTTTCTTTAAGAGCTGCCAACTTATCGTCTCTTTCTTGAAGCTCTTCCTGCTTTAGTTTTGGATAATCTAATACCGGGTTCTCTATTTCATTCGACTCAAATCGTTTTCGTTCTTGTTTGCGGTATTCACCTTTATCTATTGGATCCAAAAGACTGTACATATCAGACTCTCCGCTAATTCCTTTTAATTCTTGATACCACTCCCGATCAAATGGCTCTGGGGTAGCATTTACTTCTCGTTCTTTTGGTGCGCTTTCGTTCATAAATCGACAAAAGCTTTAACTTCGCGCCCTAGTCGCTTCTTTACATCATTAAAAGTAACCTCTTTGTTATTTTTGAATAGTATTTTTTCTTCGACTACATCATCAAAATATACCAGGCTCTTCAAAAGCAGGTTTGTATCCAGTTCTGGATATTTTTCTTCCGCAAAACTAAGCAGATCTTGTAATGAGAATTTTTCTAGTAGAAAATAGAGATCAACATAGTCCTTATTCGTTGCCCTTCCTGTAATAGCGCTGAGTTTCATACACGCAATGTCTTCTAGTGATGCGAGGGTGAGATATTCATCCCGTATACTATCCCGAATCAACGGATACGTATGCGTAAAAAAACTAAGCTTTACAGAGCCGTCAACAACCAGCGTCAAGGTATTTTTCTCTTCTTGAGTTTTGAGTATTTCGTGCCCTACAAAAACTTCTCGCAATTCTTCAAACAATTTGCCTGTATCTATTGCTTCTTGTGTAAAAAAGTCAAAATCAATACTATCACGATGGCCTAGCTGAAGAGCAAGAGATGTTCCTCCGGCGAGATAAAATCTATCTTGAAAGTTTTTTAGAATAGGCAATAGCGCAACTCGCCTCTCATCAAGAATAGCGTAAAACATAGTTACGGAATCATTCTCATAGTAGGACCGGGCGCAATACCTAATATAAATGCCCAAAAATGTAACGATTTTTTATTCCATTCTCCGGGCAATGGGTGAGCAAGACAGTCTGCTATATCTTTTGTTGTGTATACACTAAACAACCAGTTAGTTGCGCTTTTAGTCCCAAGGTTCAATACGTTAGTAATAATTCGCTTTTTGTCGCGCTCTAGATCAAGCGCCTCAATATCATACGACCATAAAAACGGAGCAACAAAATCAGGTATCATAGTATAATTCTACCACCCTTATAGCATTTTGTACAGCTCTTTTGCCATATCCGCAATCAGCGCGAAAATGCGGCTTTGATACTTTGCATACCCGTGAGCAAGCGCGTAGGTTATTTGTTTATGAGCAATCTTTTCAATAAGCCGAGAGGCGACAAATGTTCTATACGGAGTAAACACGGAATCAAAATCGCTTCTTCCATCCTTCACCTTATCTGCTACATATTTGCCAAGCGCTGCAGCCCAGGGCAAGCCAGATGCTGCTGCAATATACGTAACAGATGCATCATCTTTATCTTGCCCCATAATCGGCAACAAATCTTTCGTGACTCCTAACATTCCGGGCCAGATAGATTCAAGTGGAAACTCAATGCCCGGAAACCGCTGCTCCATATACTTAAGCATCTTCCGTGCAATTGGCCTTGGAGCTTCCGGCCGCTCGTTCATCTCATATGTATATCGTAAATCAGCACCACCAATTAACATGCGATTATCGCCCGTTAAACGATAGTACTCATATACCAAATCTGTGTCCCATACCATCATTCTGTCTTGCGGAAATATTTGCTTGATCGCGTCATCGGAAAGAGGTTTTGTAATGCCCAAAAATGTCTGTATATGGTACAGCTGATAATCGAGCAATCCAAGTTGCAACGCAAAATGGTCTGCAGCCACCACAATATGCTTTGCCATAATCTTTTTACCGTTTGCGACAAGGCTACCCTTACCAAGAGAAGTTACTGCTGTATGCTCATAAATAACCACACCCTCGCCAACAAGAACATCTCGTAATGCCTGGCAATATAAATACGAATTCATACCAAACGTATCCGGATATCGAACACCTCCAAAGTATCCCTGAGCCCCTAACACTTCCGAGAGTCTCTCTTGTGTATACAGCGTACTTTCATACGAAAGCTGCTGGCGTGCAGCATGCTCTTCTTGGGTATGCTCAAATCCCCGCTTATTAGTTCCAACAAACAACGAATCCTGCACCTCGTAATCACAATCAATCTTGTACTGTTCTATGTTGCTACGAATTGCATCAACGCCAGACACTACGAACTCCCAAATACGCTTAGCTTCTGTAGGACCGTAATTTTCAACAAGCGAAGAGAGTTCGATTTCAGAATCAGGGGTAATAAAGCCTGATGTTTTTCCGCTTGCACCAGCACCACAAAAGTCTTTTTCAAGTATTACTGCTGCAATACCAGCCTTGTGCAGCTGCTGGGCACACATGAGCCCTGCCATGCCTCCACCCACAATTACAATATCGCACACGAGATCTTGCTCAAGCGCCGTACCAGCACTCGGTTCTTTCTCTTGCTGCCAATATACGTCAGTATTCATATTTTGAGTATACACGAAGGGGGTTTTGCCGATATCCGGTATTATTTGGAAAACGCATACTCTCTTGAAACGCCCCAAAACTGATGTCCGGGTAAACGTAATCCGTAAGTTGGTCCCGCAACACCCAAGAAACCTGTTGATCAACAATTTTTTCTACAGCGCTATAGGGCGGCAAAAAAGTATCTTTATCTTTTTCTGATATAAATGCATAGCGGTACCATTGCGGATGCGACAAATCAAACGGCACATGATGCCCGGAAAGATACGGAACAATCACTGCTGCAGTAAACACTTCTTCGGCCAGCGGTACATGCTCCTGCAGAAAGTTCGCACTCTCCTCTACTGCCGTGCGTGCGAACATTCCGGTCCACGGTCGGATATATACCGAGTGCAGAGACCAGGCAGAAATACAGAGCAATATCCCTACGAGAATATATTGCTTTCGCACACCGTGAAGCGATCCGAGTGCAACGGATCCTGCAAGGACAATAGGAGGAATAAAGTCGGCAAGATATTCTACCAAGTGCGTCGGCCATAACCAATACAAAATCCCAAGCGTAGCTACCCAGCTCGCGTCGATAAGAACTCTGTGGTTTCGCAATACTGTGATACATATCACTGCAAGCAGTGCGCCATACATCAATCCCATACGCACACTCTCTGCAAACATTCGATCAGCACTCCCCGCCCACGGGGTTATAGATTGGGAATGCACTACAATATCACCGTACCCTGTACCCAGTGCATGCCACACGCCAGAAGAGCCATAGAGTACATACATCCATATAACCCACGGAATAACTATACTTATTACTCCAAGCAAAAATGGTTTTATTATTGACCATAATCCGTCTTTAGTATTGCGCAATACAACCCACGAAAGCATAAGAGGTACGCTTACTGCAATTGCGGTTTTACGACTCATGTACGCAAGAGCAAAACAAACGCCAGCAAGAAAAATGCTTGTCATCCCGGACTTGACCCGGAATCCACGCACAAAGAAATATAAGCACGTAACGGCAAACAAACTCGCAACAGCTTGCGTATGCCCAATAGTATAGAAAATAATACTGCCAGGGCCAAGCAGCCAGAGAACCGCACCAATATACGCAGTGCGTTTATTCATTACTAATTGCAACAGCAAAAAGAGAGGCACTACGGTTATAATGCTCGCAATACTATTTACTATCCTTGCAGCGAATACGGACTTGTGAGTTACAGCCTCCCCAACTGTAAACAATAAAATCGGAACAGGTGCTTTTGTCAGCACATCCCCTGCAGACACTTTGCCTTCGAGTATTGTCCGCGCATCGTAGAGGTATGCACCTTCATCATTCGTAAATGGCTGATGCCACGCAAAAAACGCGTGAAGAAATATGCTTAAACCTATTGCTAGTAATCCCAGATACTTAATACGGTAACGCGGGAGTTGCAGTTGGGGTAGGTGTTGGCGTAGGCGTAGCAGAGGCATTTGGAGTTGGAGTTGAACTAGCAATAACTTGGAATGTCGTTACTACATCTGCTGAACTCTCTGCGTTTTGAGTCTGACCACTGAACCTTAGGGTGTATGTTCCCGGATCCTGAAACACACTAGCCTTGATACTTCCACTGGCAGAATAACTTTCAGCAGGAGGTGCAACTTGAGTCTTTAAAAACCTCCCATACATATTGCCAAGAAGAAGTAGTAGTATAACAGCGACAACAACTCCAATAATCGCAAGAAGTGATTGCTTTTGGGATGGATGAGAGAGGCTAATAGGCATAGGGTATAGAAAAGTTAGTATGGTAGATGTTCCGGCTCTGCACACGATTGCATACCACCTGGCTGTTTACCTGAAACGAAATCTTTAGCATATAGAGTAAGAAGCTCCCCAGTCGGCATACGCAAAGTCCAGTAGCCGCATGAAGGTGTCCCATTTCCATTAACCGCAATCGGTATATCTTGACCTAGCGTAAATATTGAATTTGCTAACGGACTCGTCATAATCGCTGTTAGAGAAATTGGCTTAGGTTGTATAGTATATGCGTCTGGGATAATTGTTGGTCCTCCGTCATACCCATTAATTGGCGGGGGCGTTATCGTTTGCCCGTCATACGGGTTTGGAACGTATGTTGACGTAGGAGTTTCAGTGGGCGTAGGAGTCGGTGTTGGCACTGTTCCTTTAAATACACGAATCGATTTCGTCGCTGTTTCTCCAAAATATTCCACATGCTCTTGGACCATCTTCCATCTGAACGGGATAACTTGCGATACTCCCGTAACTTTTGGTGCTGTAACATTCAAGTCAAACGTAACGCGGCCACCAGGTAATACTGGCTCATGCAAATATCCACGCGCTGTTCCCCAAACCCTGCTATTGCGATCTTTGTCGGAAGGCAATAAAGACCCAAGACGATAATCGCCAACTTCCCACGTTCGTTTGCTATTATTTTTCATTGTAACCTTTGCTGTAAACTTCTGCCCTTCAACAACACGACTCGGTATCCCCGTAATAGGGGCAATGTAATCCGCATTATTCGGACGCAACCGTACCTCTATTTTTCGCGTACAGATTGCACCAAAGAGTTGGCTGCCCTTGAGCATCTGCCAAGAAAATTTGTATGTTCCCGCCGTTGTAGGCGCTTTCGGGCGAAACGTAAAGGCCTCGCTTTGATCCTTTAAAGTATAAACACTTGGAAGATCTACGCTAGTAATACCCCACGTATTCCTATTGTATGCGATAGCGGGTGAACCAAGTTTAAATTTCTGACTCCGCCTCCACGTTACGGACCCTTTATTTCGTACGGTAACTATAGCAGCAAATTCTTCGTTAGCATACACAGAACTAGGAGCACTGATAGACCCAAGGCACTGAGAGTTTAATTGCAAAGTATCAGCTCCATCAGTAGTTTGCGCATGGACAGCAAAAGCAAAAATCAGAAAAAGAGAACCTATTCCGCCAATCCAACCGATACGTTTCATAAAAAGTAGTATACCACACAAAAAATCCCCCCCTGACTTATCCACACTTCGACTCGCTCAGCGTAAACACTATTTCGCAGATTCGAGTTGTTTTTTCAGCACAGGAATATAATCTGTTACAGTATTCCAAACAAGTTCCAGATCAACTGCAAAATACTCATGAGCAATAATATTCCTCATACCGGTGATGTTATGCCCCACTAAAACACTTGGGTCCTTACTCATAAAATACGTATCTCTTCTTGCTCAATAAAAGATTTCAGGCGTGGAGTAATGGATTTATAGGTAATCAGATCAACATCCCTGCCAAGTACATGCTCGAGTTTTTCTTTTAAATCTACCAAATCAAGAAGGGTTTTTTTGCCTTCAAACTCAATCAATATATCAACATCGCTCTCCGATGTTTCTTCTCCACGAACGTACGATCCAAACAGGGACGACCGTACAACATCTGCCTGCTGCAAGATTGGCACCACTTTTTCTTGAATGCTTTTGATTTGATCGGTCATAGATTTACTACCCCTATAATAGCACAAATATAGTCTTTTTGCAAAAATCAAAACGAACAGCGCGTATATTCTACTTCGCAGTTGGATCCGCTTGCATCATGCCGAAAATATTTCCTTCCGTATCTTTACAATACGCAATCCAACCCATCGTTGGAATCGCGTATTTTGGAACAACAGTTGTTCCACCAGCAGTATTCACACTTGTAAGCATGGCATCCAAATTTTCAACATCCATCGTACATACGAATGCGTTTGTTGCCGCACCGTCCTCAGGCGCTGCTCCTTTACGCGGAACGAGTCCACCATCAATGCCGGGCCACTTACTCGTATCTTCGGACTTGTCTTTTCCTTTTGTCATTACCACCCAATACGGCATATCACCCCACTTCTGGATATCCCATCCAAATACATCGGAATAAAACTTGGACGCGCGAGCGGGATCTTCCGCATGAATCTCAAAATGCACCACTCTGTTCATAAAAACATATAATTAATGATTATTTGCATTCCAACGCTTCAGTTTTGGAATGTCTTTGGTAAAGTAGTTCGCAAGAAACTTGGGGAAATGCATTTCTTTCATTTTCCCTTTAACGAGCACGATCATATCTTCCGCCGTCATATCAGGATTACAGAATGCACCATTTTTGTAGCACTTACTGCAATATTCCTGAGTTTTGGATCCGTCAGCATTCGTACCACCGCCCTCGACATCTTTCGATAGGGGCATTCCACAACTCTGGCAAAACGGACCTTTTGGCATAAAGTTCATATCTTTTTCTTAGGAATTAGTGTCTTTTTCTTCTTGGCAACTTTCAGAAAGTTTTTGTTTGTTACAACAGATTTACCAAGTCGTTTTTCTAGTTTTTTTCTCGCACCACCAGCAATATCGCCACCTGCCCTTGCGTCATTTCTAAGCTTCGCGACGCCTCTAGAATTTTCCGTCCGGTGAATTTCTGTTGTAGCTCGTTCTCCAAGCATATTAAAAATGAGTTCAAAATCATCCATATGATCACGCAAATTCTCTCGCTTAAGTCCCTTGAGCTTTTTATATTCACTGGGAGTTACGCCAAACGTTGCCTTCGATATTTCCGCTGTTAAAATCTCATAGTCTCTTTGTTCGTTGGCACCTCTCTTATTCCATTCATCTGTAAGTTCTTCACGAATAGCGATTCCACGCATGCGCTTTTCGATCCAATCTTCGGAATATCCCTTTAATTTGTACAGCATGCGAGTTCTCTTCGTTGCCAATTCTGGATTTTCTATTTCTTGCACTCTTTCATACCCGACTTTTGCCAGCCAGCGCTTGAATGGCTCGGCTTTAGGAGAAGGGACTGACTGAATGATGCGAAACATACCCTCCGTATTAGCACAATCAGTTTCGCGCATTTTCCCATCTTCAGCAGGTAATTTTAACTGTTCCCAAAACGGGAACGGTTGCGACATTTCCGTATCTCGCTCTTTCATTTTTGCCCAATAGGTTTTGGGTTGAGGGCTATTCGTAAGGACAGCGATTATATCTAAGATAGAAAACCACCATTCGTTTCTATGGATAATCTTGCGAATCTTTGTACCTTTAAATATGACTACTTTTGCGGTATTCGTAAGGCCATTATGTTTTTCGTTCATATTACCAATATAGCATATACTCCATCTATGGAATATGACGTAGTGGTAGTAGGCGGAGGGCCGGCAGGCATGATGGCTGCCGGAAGAGCAGCAGAGCTGGGCGCTCGCGTTGTGCTGCTGGAAAAAAATCCCACCCTTGGAAAAAAGCTTCTCATCACCGGAGGTGGCAGGTGCAACGTTACCAATGCAGAATTTGACGAGCATATCTTACTCGGAAAATTTAAAGAGAACAAAAAGTTTCTCTTTTCACCTTTTTCGAGATTCACCGTTCAGCAAACATTGGACTTCTTTACCTCACGCAATATGCCAATAAAAATCGAGGCCCAGAAGCGAGCATTCCCAGTCAGTAACAGCGCTCAGTCCGTATGGGATGTGCTCGTAGCTTATATGAACAAACACAATGTGCATGTGATGACGAACTCGCCTGCAGACGGTTTTGAATTTGAGGGTGGAACCGTTACGGGTATACGACTCAAAAACAAAACAATCGTACGGGCAGCAACATACATTATTGCAACAGGTGGAAAGTCCCGCCCAACAACAGGGTCTACAGGGGAAGGCTTTCAGTGGCTCAAAGAAATCGGCCATACCATTATTGAACCTGACCCAGCATTGGTGCCCGTAACAATACAAGAAGCGTGGGTTCACAAACTTTCTGGTTTAAGCCTGAAAGATGTAAAACTAACCGCATTTCAAAATACAAAGAAGCAAGTGAGTAACAAAGGAAGTATGCTATTCACTCATTTCGGAATAAGCGGGCCGCTCGTGCTGAATATGAGCCGGGATATTAGTGAACTACTCAAGTACGGAGAAGTAACACTCGCAATAGACCTAGCCCCGCAAACTGACATTGGAGCACTCGATAAGGAACTCTTAGCTTCTCTGAGCGAGCATACGAATAAGAAAATTAAAAACAGTTTAGGAAAATTTATTGCCCCTACACTTGCGCCAATACTTCTAGAGCTTGCGCAGATTGATCCGGAAACATTCGTACATAGCATCCACCGCGAAGAACGCTTGCGAATTACAAAGCTTTTGAAACACTTACCGATGACAGTATCCGGAATTTTGGGCCCCGAGAAAGCAATTGTTACAAGCGGTGGAGTAGAACTGTCGGAAATAGATTTTCAAACAATGCAATCAAAAATCGCACCTAACCTTTACATTATCGGAGACGTTCTCAATATTGACCGACCATCTGGCGGATATAGCCTGCAACTCTGCTGGACAACGGGGCACGTAGCAGGCACTCACGCCGCTAAATCCAGTGTTTCGTCTATTCGGATTTGAGCAACGAATTCTGGTACGTGGCTTACTAATATCATCGCCCCCTCATACGCATCAAGCGCAGATGCAATCACAGGAATATGGCGGAAGTTTATATGGTTCGTTGGTTCATCCAGAATAAGGAGGCCCGGTTTTTGGAGCGCTAACTGCGCAAACGCCACAAGCCCTTTTTGCCCTTCTGATAAGTCGCCGACCTTGAGATTCATCATATCGTTTGTAATCAAAAATCCTGCCGCCACTGACCGCATCTTTTGTTCCACCTTATCCTTCATAACAGAGAACAGCGCGTCTCGTACGGTATCTTCAAAATTGAGCGTAGAAAAATCTTGGCGGTAATAGCACACGAGAATATCAGGCGCGATCGTAACACCTTCTGCCGTACCATGGGCAATGGATTCTAGTAGCGTACTTTTTCCAATTCCATTCGGCCCCTCTAGTACTAGGTGCTGATTTTTCTTTAGCACAACATTCGCCTTCTTCGTAACTACTTCATGGTTTTCTATTATGGAAAATGACGAGATGCGAATAAGATCCCCACCCAAATCATCCTGCGCCTCAATACGGAATGGTCGAATTGCTTTATCTTCTTTGCGCACATCAACCTTATTTTCTTCCATTTCAGCTGCTTCTTCTCTCAACTTCTTAGCCAAGAATCTCATTTTCCCCCCTTTATTGGCGAAGAAGTTTGATTTGTCTTTGTTATCCTGAATCTTTTTACCCAAGCGTGCATTCTCGCGGTTTTCTTTTTCTACACGCGCACTAATTTGTTCCACTACGTCAAAGTAATTACCAACATACTGCTCTATCTTGCGCGTGAACACATCGAGGTACAGCACGCCATCGGAAAACGCATTTAAAAATTCCGCATCATGGGAAATAACCATGCAGGTTTTATGGTATGCCTTCAGAAATTCCGTAAGATGCGCAATTCCCGCAACATCCAAATTATTCGTTGGCTCATCTAATAACAGCAAGTCAGGATCTTGAATCAACGCCGATGCAAGCAGGAGACGTGCCTGCTGCCCACCGGAAAAATCCGTAATGCGCTTTTCTTTATCGGCGTGCAGATTCACCACTTCAAGCACCTGGTCTATTCTGCGATCAATATCATATATAACCCCAGAAAATCGTTTCGCAAAAAACTCCCGTACCGTAAGCTCAAGTTCATCACGAGGGATTACCTGGCGCGCTGTTGCAATAGTTAACCCTTGTGCACGATTAATCCTGCCAGCTTCCGGTTTCAACTCATCCATAATGAGGCCAAAGATGGTGCTTTTGCCTGCTCCGTTTTGACCCATAAGCGTTACTTTCATGCCTTCGCGCACAGAAAAGTTCACCTCGTCTAAAATAGGCTTATTTGGCCCAAATTCAAACGAAAGGTCGCTAAAGTTGATAATATGCTCACGTCGTGACATAAGGTGACACAATACCACACTACGGGTACGCTATCAAGCATGCCGTATTACGCATATATCTTGGAGTGTGCAGACGGGACACTCTATACCGGTTTTACCAACAATCTAAAGCGACGGCTTATAGCACACAACAGCCTCAAAAGCGGTGCCCACTACACAAAAATCCGCAGGCCAGTAGTGCTGAAATATTCAGAAGAATTTGCGACAAGTGGTGAAGCTAAAAAACGCGAAGCAGAGATAAAGTCGTGGACAAGAATGAAAAAGCTTGGGTTGTTTAAGTGAAACTTCCCATCTGCGGACTGCATTTTCAGTTGGTCACATTTTGTGACCAGTTGGCTACCTCCACAAAGTGTCCACTTTATGGGGTACGGATCAGCGGAAGCGGGAGGATTCGAACCTCCGAGGCACTTTCATGCCTTCTAGTTTTCAAGACTAGCCCATTCAACCGCTCTGGCACGCTTCCAATATTGACTTTTGCATAGTTTTCCTCATAATTCAAATCGGTATTGAAGCAGAGTCGTTCTGTTTCAAAATGTTCGTTCAACATTTGTTGGGAGGCTTTATGCGATGCGAAAGCAAGCACAATTCAAGCTGGTATCATCCACCGTAGCGGGTCCGCGCAAGCGAACACATAAATCTTGCCCTCCTGGTGTCAGGCTCACAGTTTATGGTCCGCACCATCCAGATTGCTGCGAAACATGCGGCCAAGAGTTCATCCCCGACCATCCACAACTCTCAGAGCTTGAGCCAATGGACTGCGAAGCATTCGACCAAAAACTTGCGACCATGTTCGCATCGATGCAAAAAATGCGAATTGTGAAAAAACGGACTAGCGGAATGCCAAAACGAACGATTGCGGCAAAAACCAAAGGCCGCCCCGCTTAACCCAACCCAGCAAAACCCAAACAACCCTATAGCGTGCTTTGCTCTGCTATGGGGTTTTATCTTGTTATATCTCCCGAACTCGAATCATCGAGTCGTATCCGGAGCCGGACTCACGCGTTAAGCCAGACATTACTACAACTTTTGAACCAGCAGGAAGATGCTGATCTTGCGCGAGCTTTGCAAGAGAATCTTGTACCATCTTTTCCGGAGTACCGTATCCATCGATTACGAATGGAGACACGCCCCAAGACAATAGCAATTGTCGGCATACACGAGCGCTTGGTGTTGCAGCGTAAATCGGAAGCTCTGGACGGAAGCGCGCAACTTGGCGAGCAGAAAATCCTGTTTTGGTAGTAACCAAAATTGCAGCAGCGCCAATATGCCGAGCAAGCTCAACGGCCGCAGCGGCAACTGCAGACGGCACAGGCTCTCCAGCAGTATCGTGATGCGGCATAAGCGCATCCAGCGGAGACTCTTCTGTTTGCTGGATAATCTCTGTCATTGTTTTTACTACCTGGACAGGATATTTCCCCATTGCGGATTCTCCAGACAACATAACTGCGTCAGTATGATCAATAACAGCGTTCGCAACATCGGAAACTTCTGCACGCGTTGGGCGTGGATTGTATTCCATAGATGCCATCATCTCTGTTGCGGTTATAACGGGTTTGCCGGCAATTACACACTTGGCAATGATTTCTTTTTGATGAATTGGCAATTTTGCAACAGGAGTTTCGATTCCCAAATCTCCGCGCGCAACCATCACCGCATCTGTTTCACTCAAAATCTCATCAAAGTTTTGAAGCGCTTCGTGCTTTTCAATTTTCACGATGATCTGCGGTGGCTCTACACCTTCTGGAGTCCACTTTACAATTTTCTCTTTGAGCTTGCGAACATCCTCACCGGAACGAACAAAGGAAAGCGCCACAAAATCAATATTCTGCTTTAAACCGAACGCCAAATCCTCATCATCTTTTTCAGTCATGGAATCTATGGAAAGCGTAACAGTTGGAACATTCACTCCTTTATTAGAAAGAAGTGTCCCACCAAGCAATACCTTCGCCGTAATCATATTACCCTGCACATCAACAACTTCTGCTTCACGTACACCGTCGGCAAATAAAATTCTGTCACCCTTGCTCAAATCATGAGCAAACCGGTCATACGGAACAGGGATAACTCCCGGATCTGCAGTCTGAACCCCTGCTTGCATAGTAATAAGTTTGCCTTCAATAAGCTCGATACCTTCACCCGGAAGTGTGCCTACGCGCATTTTTGGGCCCTGTAAGTCTTGCAAAATCGCTACTTCTTTTCCTACCTGCTTCGCGGCGTCGCGCACTTTTTCTACCAACTCTAAGTTTCCTTCATGGCTACCATGAGAGAAATTAATTCTGGCTATGTTCATGCCCGCTTCGATCATATCTTTAAGGACAGGAACCATCGAAGATGCCGGCCCGATCGTACATACTATATTGGTGTGTTTTTGCATAAAGGTTACTGTACTAAAGACTGAACAAATCCGCAATTGTACCAACCCCCGGAATATACCGCCGTTCACCATGTAGGGAGGTAAAGAGCCCCACAATTGATGCAATTAACATCAACACAAACAACAACCCGCCCAAAGAAGAAATCCATATACCTGCTACAATTGCCAGAATTTCCCCAACCAAAATTACAAGGCCCTGCTTTGTATGAAACGCAATGAATGGATTTTTGGTAGCTCCAGAAATAATAGGGACAAGTACAAGCACGCCGATATACGACATACTCGCCATCAGCAAGCTTGAATCAAGGCCGGTAAGATCGTTATTGTCGGGCATGTAAGAATTGTAAACGATTTCTCCCCCTTATATAAGGGGGAGCGAGAGGGGGTGGGCCGCTACGTTCGCGACCCCACCTCGCCTCCCCTCACATGAGGGGAGGAAATACATCGACGCTTACATCATTCCCATGCCGCCCATTCCTCCACCCATACCTGCACCCGCATGAGCATCCTTCTTTTCTTCAGGAAGCTCTGCCACAATCGCTTCTGTCGTAAGCATGATTGCCGCAATGGATGCAGCATTCTGCAATGCAGAGCGCGTTACCATTTTCGGATCAACAATCCCTGCCTCAAACATATCAACATACGTATGGTCTGCAGCATTGTATCCAAGCTTGAAATCGTGACGACGAACTTCTTCTACAATCACAGAACCTTCTTTTCCTGCATTAATTGCAATCTGGCGAGCAGGCTCTTCTAATGCACGCATCACTAATTGCATACCAGTTAATTGGTCCCGATTTATAGTGCCTTCTTTGTTTTCTAGCTCATCAATTGCTTTTTCCAGCTTGTGCGCAGCTGTCAAAAGTGCGAGTCCTCCGCCAGATACAATACCTTCTGCAACCGCTGCCTTCGTTGCCTGCACGGCATCTTCAACTCGATGCTGCTTTTCCTTCTGCTCTGTTTCCGTTGCAGCACCAACTTTAATAACAGCAACTTTGCCGGCAAGCTTTCCGAGGCGCTCATTCAGCTTTTCCTTATCAAAGTCAGAAGTTTCATTTTCAAACGCAACTTTAATTTGGTTTACGCGAGCTTCAATATCAGCAACTACGCCCTTTCCACCAACAATGGTTGTTTCGTCCTTGGTTGCAATCACTCGTGTTGCATGGCCCAAGTCCTCAAGTGTTGCGTTCTCAAGCTTGAGTCCAACTTCTTCAGAAATAACTTTGCCACCAGTGATAACGGCAATATCTTGCAGCATCTCTTTTCGACGGTCCCCAAACCCGGGAGCTTTCACAGCAATTGCATGGAAAATTCCACGGAGCTTGTTTACAACCAAAGTTGCAAGCGCTTCGCCGTCTACGTCTTCAGCAATAATGACAAGTTCTTTCTTGCCAGATTGCATAAGCTTTTCCAGAATCGGAAGAATATCTGCAATTGCAGAAATCTTTTTATCCGTAAGCAATATTGCTGGGTTTTCCATAACCGCTTCCATCTTCTCCGAATTGGTTACCATGTATGCGCTGGTATATCCCTTATCAAAGTTCATACCCTCTACATACTCAGACTCAACGCCGAGCGCTTGAGATTCTTCCACGGTAATAACACCATCTTTTCCAACCTTTTCCATAACGTCAGCGATGAGTGTTCCCACTTCTTCGTCTTGTGCAGAAATAGTTGCAACCTGAGCAATGTCGTTCTTGCCTTTTACATCCCGCTTTTGTTCGTCCAAGGATTCAACGGCAATCTGTGTTGCCTTCTCAATTCCTTTGCGAAGCACCATTGGGTTTGCACCTGCCGCAATATGACGAAGCCCTTCAGTAAACATGCTTTGTGCAAGCACAGTTGCTGTTGTGGTTCCGTCTCCTGCAATGTCATTAGTCTTTTCTGCAACTTGTTTCACCAGCTCAACACCCATATTCTCCACCTTGTTTGGAAGTTCGATTTCTTTCGCAATTGTTACCCCATCGTTGGTGATAATAGGAGCTCCGTATCCTTTATCGAGCACAACGTTACGCCCCTTGGGCCCAAGAGTTACCTTTACTGCGTTTGCGAGCTGGTCGACTCCGCGGCGGAGAGCTTCTCGCGCTTGTTCGTTAAAAAGAATTTGTTTAGCCATATGTGTAAGTAAGAATTAATTAGCGAACGATTGCCAGAATTTTGTCTTCATCAATAACGAGATATTCCTCGCCATCAACTTCAACTTCATCCGGAGCGTATTTTGTAAACAGAACTTTATCTCCAACCTTAACGCTCATCGGAGCAACACTTCCGTTATCCATGCGCTTGCCGGGACCGGTTGCGATAACTTCGCCTTCCATCGGCTTTTCTTTATCTGCCGTACCAGGCAATACGATGCCGGACGCAGTAACCTCTTTTTCAGAGAGGGGCTTGATAACAACCTTGTCGTGAAGCGGTTCAATCTTCATAAAATGTATATATGAATTAAGAATAAATATTCATGTTCGTATCTAGCAGTCTATCGCTGTGAGTGCTAGGAGTCAATACCGTATTTCTCCCCCTCATATGAGGGGGAGTGAGAGGGGGGTCGTAATGCGTCGTCGAGTTACCCCCACCCCGCCTTATCCAAGAGGGAGAAATACGCTATACTCAACTCATGACCCCAGAGGATAAAAAATACTTCGAGAATTTACTCGCGAAACAAACTCATCATTTTGATGAATCGACAGTTGAAATGAAAGAGCATTTCGATAAAAGTGTGGCGGAAACAAAGAAGGATTTTCAGGCAGAAACGGTTGCAATGAAAAAACATTTTGACGAAACCGCAAAAGAAGCTAAGGAAGAATCCGAACGGCACATGGGTGTTCTTAACGAGCATTTCAAAAGCCAAGTCAGTGGCGTAGCAGAGCAATACACATCACTCAAAGATTCAACAGATGCGAGATTTGACGTTGTAGAAGAACGGTTTGATGCCGTAGAAGAAGCACAGGCAATTACAAACGAAAAACTTGATGAAGTACTGGACATCTTGAAAGCAAATCAAGAAACCCTTATCGAACACGACCGCGCGGTCGAAGAATTGCAGAAGACGAGGTAAAAATTTATTTTTCAAATGCCTGCACAATCGCCGGCATCTTCGTATCCGGATGAAAGGCTAACTCTGAAGAAGATAGCGCTATACGTCCTGGCCGAGAAAAATCCTGATGGCGCCGTACCATCCAGCGTTGAAAGTATTCTGCCATCTCTTCTATATAGTCGCCCAGGGGTTCGGATAGTAATGATTCCATTTCTCGTTTTAAAAACCGCGCAATACCACTAGGCACAATCGTGTAAGCATGCCGCACGTCCGGATGTACAGGCATGCGCACATGCTGATCTATCCAAAATGCATTGCGCTGCATGAACTTCCGCACCGCATAGTCGCCATAGATGGGAACAAGGCACGCGTACTGCATCGCCATTGCAACGTTTTGAATTTCAGTTGAAACGGGGATGGAACCCTGCGCAACGTAATGATTCAAGCAGACCATATCCGGAGCATTGCGGTCGTAATATCGTCGCCTACGTCCAAGTAGTCCGGAAACTAGGAGCAATAAAAGACGTGCGGTCCAAATCCTCCCCTGCTGCGTAATTACCAACACATCAAGATCTGAACTATCTTTCGTGTTATCAATTGCCAGCGAACCAGAACCGGCGAGGCCGCGAACAAACGGTAACCAGGCAAGAAACGGTGCGCAGCGCAGCATAATCTTCCATTTTTGCTGGGCAATAGCATGACGCGTTAAACGCACGCGAACAAGATGCTGTTTACCAGACAAAAAATAGTACCCCCACTGAGATCCTATACGTTCAACTAGCCAGCTATTGAATGCAAGTGCATGCTGCACTTCTTGCAAACTAGGATGATGATCGTATCCACTCGAACTAACCACAAGATGTTCCCAGATCTGTGTTACCGTCACCGGCATCTCGTACAAATCAAAAAAGCGGATGGTGTCGAAGATGGATTGCTCTAACTGCGACGAACCTCCCCTAACCCCTCCTTCGTAAGGAGGGGGATTCGACGTCGGCTCCTCTCCTTTCGAAGGAGAGGCGGGGGTGAGGTACGAATCACGCATCAAGATCCACCTCTAATTCTTCCGGCGTAGGTGCATTACCCACACCCTCGTACACTCGTATTACCTCTTGCCCAAACCGATTCAGCTTCGACACAATCTGCTTGACGGAAGCCCCGTACACACGCTCATACCGATCTGCATCTGGAATTGTTGATTGCGTAAAAATTATTTGTTCTCCTATTTGTAGTACCGTCCGCTCACTCGCTCCCGGCTCAAGCAATTGATACGTATTGCCGTGCGCTAAAAAGTGTACGGTCTTTGAAAAGAATTCATCCACAACAAGATATGGCTTCGGACCGTTCGGAAATTTCGCCGTGTGTTGATGTATAAAATCAGATACGACCGTCAGATCCCCCCGATACGCCTCTGCAGCTTCGGGGGTATTACGCGAAATAATAAAATAGAGCATTGGACCGTATGCGGACGAAACAATAAGGAGACCTGCCGCAGCACCGTACACCATGCCCAATACATGACGCTTATACCCCCATTTGAATGACCATCGCAGCGCAACTGCTCCTGCAGTACCTGCAAGAATATATATTGGTGCTGCCATACCTATACTACGCAATGCATGCGGCATTCCTTCTGCAGTTGTAATAGTAGGCAGCATCATGCCTAAAAGCATGAGCAATATATACGGGTACATCATTCCCAAATGCACTTCTTTTCCTTTTACAATACGGCGAAATACATCCCATGTACCCTTCATTGTCCACAAAATTCCAAGTACAAATAAAAATCCTACAAAAGGGTTCAACAGTGAGTACCCCGCTACGTTATGCCGCCAGTTTTCATCCCCACGCGAAAAGAAGGATAGTATTGTTTTGTTGGTAGAATACAAGAGCGTCCCTACAAGCGTTCCTCCGCCAACTTCTCGTTGCAGATCTGGACTAAAAATAGACACCTGGCTGGCACGGCCTATAAATTCATTCGGATGCTGAATAAAATACAGTACAAGTGGGGCAATTGCTATTAGGGCCGCCAGTAACGCAACGAGCGTTTGTTTGCCATACCTACGAACATGCGGAAACCCGATCTTTGGATGCATTGCCGCAAGCAAGAGTAATACAAAAACTCCTAACACCACACCTATCATTGCGCGGTATGCAATGTAGGTATAAAAACCGCCAGAGAAAAAGATACCTGCAAGCGCAGCATATATATACGATGCACGAATACGCTTTTCCTTTACTGCAGAAATCGTAAGGCCAGCACAGGCGGTAAATAAGGATAGAAATAATGGAATTAAAATTGCGCGAAAGCCCGTACGCGAAAGCGTAAGATGCCACGAACTCGTCGTCAAGAATAGCGAAGCCAAAAGGCCTGCTAAACGCCCAAAAAATACTTGTGTTGCAAAATAGATAGCAAGCACGGTGAGTGTTCCAATAATTGCAGACGCCAAGTGCATCTGCCACACCCCAACGCCAAATGTTTTAATCAATGCAGCCTGGAAGAAAAAGAATAGCCCTTCCCGCCCATTGTTCCGTTCGTAGAACGGACGAATGTCGCCCTGTAAAATATCCAGTGCATCTTCACCATTTTGCGCTTCATCGGGAAATAATCCTGGTGGGTAATTTGTAAGATCATAGGTACGCAGCACAAACGCCAATATCGTAACTGCCGCTACCGCAATTCCTGCCTTCAACCATCCAGGTTTCATATGTCTTTAGAATATCACAACAATAGAAAAAGCCGGATCGTTCGAATGAACGTCCCGGCTAGTAATACGCTCAGAAAATGTAGAGAGCTAACGTATGGTGTGGCATTTTCGGCAGAAGCCCCAATGGAACCCCAATATGAAGCATGTTGGAAGCATCACGCAACACCTCACTCAAAACCTCAGTCTCAATAGCGTTTTTACGAGCGTTTTGACGCAGCACGTCTTGTACGAGCAAGTGAGTGTAGCACAGACCGTGTGCACACTCGGCAATTCTTGACTCACGATCATACAGCACCGGCTGTGGGATATTTTCCACAATGCTCCACGCCTGCTCAGCAAGAACTTTTTTCCGAGGTAGGTGGCATTGGGGTCCATATTTTTCTCCATACACCCACTTGCAAAGACCTGTAGTGTATGGAAAGCACTTCACCAACTCATCAACACGAACAATTTCACGAACACTTGGGAACACACGTGCCATCACCCCTTGAATGTCTCCAAACTCTGTTAGAGAATCAAGTCTAGCCAATGTCGCTACCGCCATGGGACTTCTCCTTTAAATACCGCGAATTGCGAAAGGACACGTTTACGGTAATATTATACTCCCGTATTCGGTTTATGTCAACATCTTTTTGAGATATTGCCCAGTATAGCTTTCTTTTACTTTCGCAATTTCTCGGGGTGTGCCTTCTGCAACCAAATACCCACCCTTATCGCCCCCATCTGGCCCCATGTCTATAATATGATCGGCCGATTTAATAATATCCAAATTATGCTCAATTACGAGCACGCTATTGCCCTTATCTACCAGCTTTTGCAGCACAGCCAATAAACGATGCACGTCATCAAAATGTAGGCCAGTTGTTGGTTCATCCAAAATGTATAACGTCTTGCCCGTAGCCCGGCGAGACAGTTCCGTTGCAAGCTTGATGCGCTGTGCTTCTCCACCAGATAACGTTGTTGCACTTTGCCCTAAGTGAATATATCCCAAGCCTACATCGTGCAATGTTTGCAGCTTATCTTTAATAGGTGGGATAGCATGGAAGAACGTAAGCGCATGCTCAACTGTCATGTCCAGTACGGAAGATATATTCATCCCCTTGTATTCAACCTCAAGCGCCCCTGTGTTATATCGCTTACCATGGCACTCATCGCATTGCACATATACATCGGGCAAGAAATGCATTTCGATTTTCAGAACACCATCGCCTTGGCACGCTTCACACCGGCCACCCTTCACGTTAAAGGAAAATCTTCCCGCTTTGTATCCTCGTACTCTTGCCTCTTCGGTAGATGCAAACAATTCACGAATCGGAGTAAACAATCCGGTATATGTTGCGGGATTACTGCGAGGAGTTCGGCCAATCGGAGATTGATCAATCGTAATTACCTTATCAAGATGCTCTAAACCCTTAATTTCTTTATGTGCACCTGGGTGCGTCTTTGCATGATGAAAGTGTCGAGATAACACATCCGACAAAATATCGTTGATCAACGTAGACTTTCCAGAACCCGACACCCCTGTTACACACACAAGCTTTCCTAGTGGAATATCAACCGTGACATCGCGTAAGTTGTGCTCCGTAGCTCCTATAATGGTTAACTTTTTCCCATTGCCCTCTCGGTATTTTTTTGGAACAGGAATTGCGAGTTTTCCAGAGAGATACTTCCCCGTGAGCGTGTTACTTTTTTCCAGCTGCTTCGGCGTCCCTTGGAACACAATTCTTCCGCCATGTTCGCCGGCTCCTGGGCCTACGTCGATAACCTGATCAGCAGTACGAATCGTTTCTTCATCGTGCTCAACTACAATCACAGAATTTCCTAAGTCACGCAGTCGGATCAGGGTTTTAATCAATTTACTATTATCGCGCTGGTGCAATCCAATCGATGGCTCATCCAAAATGTATAAGACACCAACGAGGCCGGACCCGATTTGAGTTGCAAGGCGAATACGTTGCGCTTCTCCACCAGCAAGAGTTCCCGCACGGCGATTCAGTGTTAAGTACGAAAGCCCCACATCTCGTAAAAATGTAAGACGCGCAATAATTTCTTTGAGTATTTGAGATGCAATCTGCTGATCTTGCTTACCAAATGATTGCACTTCGCCGCTTTGCAATATCTTAAAAAATGACAACACTTCGTCAATCGCAACGTTTACCACATCGTGAATAGACTTTCCGCCAACATACACCGCAAGTGGAGCTGGCTTTAAGCGCTTCCCTTTACAGGTAGGGCAATCGCGTTCTACCATAAATTGTTCTATTTCCGCGCGAGCATGGTCAGAATCCGTTTCCCTATACCGCTGCATCAACTGTGGAATTACACCCGTGTAGGTGGTATTCCAAACACCGCGGCCAGTCTGAACTGCAACTTCCCGATTCTCGGCATACAAAATAGTACGAATATCTTTTGCGGACAAGTCGGCAACTGGGCTACCTATATTAAATCCTTCTTCGTTCCCAAGCGCTTCTAAAATTCTGTCGTACCAACGGCTTCGCCCCGATTTGCTCCATGGCTTAATAGCACCCTCTGCCAAACTCAAGCTTTTATTCGGTAACACCAAGTCTGGGTCTATCTCTTGCTTCGTCCCAAGCCCAGTACAATCCGGGCACGCGCCATGCGGAGAGTTAAATGAAAAGTCTCTCGGCTCTAAGCTGGTGATATTAATTCCGCAATCTACGCATGCAAATTCTTGCGAGAACAATGTTTCTTCATCCGTTTCCGTATTCGCAACAATCACAAGGCCTTTGCCAATATTCGATGCAGTCTCAAGCGAATCCAAAAGCCGTGGCTTGTCTGGTTTCCCATCTAAAAAATATCTATCTACCACCACTTCAATAGTGTGGCGCTTTTGCCGATCAAGCTTCAAGTCTTCCGCTTCTTCTAATGAGTACACTGTGCCGTCTACACGCACACGCGCATACCCTGCGGTTCTTGCCTCTTTAATTGCGGGCCTGCCATCTCCTTTTCGATCACGAACGAGTGGAGACAAGATTAAAAGCTTCGAACCGGCAGGAAACGATAATACCCGAGCAGCCATTTCTTTCATCGTCTGCCGCGCAATCACCTTTCCACAATTCGGGCAGTGAGGCGTTCCGCAGCGGGAATATAGCAAGCGCAGATAGTCATACACTTCTGTTACTGTGCCTACAGTAGATCGCGGATTTCTGCTGGTAGATTTTTGGTCGATAGAAATTGCAGGCGATAACCCATCAATCTGGTCTACATCAGGCTTATCCATAAGGCCCAAGAATTGCCGAGCGTACGCGGATAGGGATTCTACATACCTGCGCTGCCCTTCTGCGTACAGCGTATCGAACGCCAAAGAAGATTTTCCAGACCCAGAAAGCCCTGTAAGCACCACAAGCTTGTCACGCGGGATCGTAATCGTCACGTTCTTGAGGTTATGTACCCTCGCTCCCTTGATGACAATCTCATTCGCCATAAAGGAGAAGTATATACACGACTTTGCCTAAGGGCAAGTGCGCCCTATACTTCCCTGCATGCTAGAGCCATCGGTATTCGAAAAAATAAACAGCCTCCCAACCACTCCCGGTATCTATATATACAAAGACACGGTGGGTAAGGTGCTGTACGTCGGAAAGGCAAAAAACACCAAGAATCGAGTACGTTCCTACTTTACCAAAAGCGCTGATTTAGGCCCTGCAAAAGAAAGAATGATGGGGCTCATTGCAAATATCGAGACAATTTCCACTGATACGGAACTAGAAGCGCTTGTGCTAGAAGCAAACCTCATTCGTAAACATCAGCCGCCATACAACGTATTGCTGCGCGACGACAAATATTATTTATTTATAAAAATCACAAAAGAAGAACAGCCGCGTATTTTCCCGGTACGAAAAATCATCAATGATGGTGCGCGGTACTTTGGCCCCTATTCATCTGCGGCATCGGTGCGCGCAACGCTGCGGCTGCTCCGGAGAATATTTCCATTCAAAGGGGAAAAAGATACTGCACACGACATAATTTTCCCGCATCCCCTATTCGGCTCTCCCCCTTTTCAAGGGGGAGATGGAGGGGGTGAAAAAGATCACCAAGTAACGCACCCCACCCAGCCTCCCCTTGAAAAGGGGAGAGGCTCCGACAAAGTTGTCGCTTTCCTCAAAGGCCAACGCCAAGAAATTATCAAAACACTGGAAGATGGAATCGCAGAATCCTCAAAAAATTTGGAGTTCGAACGTGCGGCGTTATTCCGCGATCAACTCCAGGCAATTATGCGCTTGGAAGGATTTCAAAAAGTATATCTTCCGCGCAACGAAACATTTGACGTCATCAGCATCGCACGCGACCATACCAGTAGCGCAGCAAATGTACTGCAAATCCGCGAAGGGAAACTCCTTGGCAAACAAACATTTCTATTACACCACCGACAAGACGCAATACTTTCAGATATCGTCCGCCAATTCTTACTGCAGTACTACAGCGTTGCGCAAGATATTCCGAAAGAAATCTTGATTCCATGCCCGCTAGAAGATGCTTCCGTACTTAAAGAGTGGATCGCCTCTCACCCCACCCAGCCTCCCCTTGAAAAGGGGAGGAGTCGCGAACGTTCTCTCCCCCTTTCTCAAGGGGGAGTTGGAGGGGGTGAAGTAACGTTGCGAGTACCCAAGCGCGGCATCAAACGCCAACTTCTCGCCATGGGAGAAACGAATGCGAAAATACTCCTCCAAGAACAAGGAGCTATCCAAGAAACAAAGCGAGCATCCAAAGATGCGTTAGAAACACTTCTTCAAGCAATTGGTATAGATAGCAAAGCAACAGTCGCCCTTCGACAAGCTCAGGGCGATTCTTTCAGAATCGAAACCTACGACATCTCAAATATTCAAGGAACGCTAGCAACGGCGTCCATGGTGGTATTTGAAGACGGCATGCCTGCAAAAGATCAATACCGAAAATTCAGAATTCAGTATACCGGCGGGAAAACGCTTGGGGTTAACGGTCAAACCCCAAGCGTTGAGGAGCCGGTAGCACAAACTCCGAATGATTTTGCGATGCTGGAAGAAACGTTAACGAGACGACTTGCCCGCGAAGACTGGCCTCTCCCCAACCTCATTATTATAGACGGCGGAAAAGGACAGTTATCTTCAGCTCAAAAGTCTCTGAAAAAATCTGGAAAAGAAATTCCCATGATTTCCATCGCGAAGCGCGAAGAAGAGATATTTCTCCCCGGCAAAAAAGACTCCATTGTATTACCCTATGATTCCCCCGCTCTCTACCTTATCCAGCGCATGCGGGACGAAGCACATCGGTTTACGATTACGTACCATCGAAAGCTACGAGGAAAGGAACAAATAAAGTCCGTACTAGATGAAGTACCCGGCATTGGCCCAAAAACAAAAAAACTTCTTATTCAAACATTCGGATCTGTAAAAGGCATAAAAGATGCATCAGACACAGAGCTTGAGCAACTCATCGGCAAAAAGAAAACAGCAACTTTGCGAGAACATTTGTAGCGTTCCCTCCCCCTTTTCAAGGGGGAGTTGGAGGGGGTGCGCCTAGGGAAGATGCTTCATAATTTCCAAGATAACTCCTTCTGAATTTTCCATCACATCAGTATTAGTAAATCGTAAAAGCGTCACATCAAAATTCTCAATCACTTCTTGTCGAATTATATCATTAGCTTTTCCTTCTGTTGTGTAGTGAGATTCCCCATCAATTTCAATGCCAAGTTTTAATTTGGGGCAGTAGAAATCCAAAACGTATCTTCCGATACTGAACTGCCTCCTGAATTTAAATCCTTTTAACTGTCGTCCGCGCAGTAGTTTCCAGATAACTAATTCCGGTTTTGGCATTTGATTGCGCAACTGCTGTCGTATAAAAGTTACGTCCTTGGTGTTGAATACGTGTTTCATGTTCGCGGAATAAGTATACAGAACATTTATCGCATATCCTCTCACCCCACCCCGCCTCCCCTTGAAAAGGGGAGGAGTTTACGCGCAAGAAAAAACACTGCCGTTCCGTAGAACTGCGCAGTGCGTACGTACCACCAAAGAATTTGATTATTTGCTGGGAGGCTGAGTCGATGGAGCTGTAGCGTGGATCTGGGCCATCTTTTCGACATGCTCAAGATAAATCCCGTATGAGATAGCAGCAACTATCCCAAGCACCAGAACGACGAACTTCCAACTTGCCTTAAAGCCGTCATCGCTCAGTTCAAACAATAGGCCCGGACGGTCATCAGACATGACTTACTCCTTATATAGTGTTGCCAAAAACCAAGAAAGAACCACGTATTACCAATCTATATCATGCATCACTAAGCAATTTTGTCAAGTTGACCCACCCGCCTATCTTCCATACCGTATATACGACACCTATGCTCTGGCTCAATATCATCTTTATCGGTATCGCTATCCTCTTAACAGGGGCGATTCTTCTACAAAGCAGCTCTACCAACCTTGGCTCTGCTATGGGTGGCGGATCTGACGGATTTACCGTACGCCGTGGCAGTGAAAAACGAATATTTCAAGCAACCGTCATCCTCTCTGTCCTATTCTTTGCAACCGCCATTGCCCATCTGTTCGTAAAATAAAACCATGAAGGCTCCTGCATTTGGTATCCCTTATGCTCCCCTTGCCGCAGCATTTCTCATCCTCATACTCGGCGGAACATTCCTCCTGGTAAAACAAGACCGCCAAGCACGCGACACAATCAGAAAACATCACCTGGTCGATATTGAAACCGGATTGTATTTGGCACGCAGAACCCACGGCACATTTCCTCCATATAATAAACTTACGTGGTGTGGGCTCATAAGCGCACCAGAAAATAAGCAGGTACAACATGAAATAGAAGCTTCACTTCGAATTGCAGTAGAAAAATACAAAAACCCCGCAAAACCCTTTCCTCAAGACCCCAAAGAATTGGAACGAGGCTACTACTATTGGAAGCGCAGCCCATCTACGTTTGAATTGTATTCCATATTAGAAGCGGCGCCTACTGGCGATCGCAACACATTCGCCTGCCCAGAAGGCATTCACACTACATATGATTATGGCATTTCGTCAATCTTGCGGGAAAACGGCGAGGGGGGAACAATAGAATACTCACCGCTATGATGACCATCCAGGAACTAAAGCTATGGGCACAAAAGTTAACGGCAAGCATGTCGATGCGAGAAAAGGCTATTTTAATTACTCTCGTTGTTGTAATGGCAGTATCGCTTGCCATGAGCATTTCCGGATATGTAACCCGCAATAGCATACTCGTCCCCCAGCAAGGCGGTATATACACCGAAGCGATGGTAGGGCAACCGCGATATTTAAATCCTATATTGGCAAGCAGCTCAGACATAGATTTGGATCTTACGCGCGTAATTTATTCTTCCCTCTTTAAACTAGATACAAACTTAAAACTACAAAACGACTTGGCCGACAACGTAGAAGTCAGCAGCGACGGGAAAATATATACCGTCCATATGAGAAATGATGCAGTATGGCACGACGATAAGCCCGTAACCGCAGAAGATGTGCTCTTTACTGTTAGAAGCATCCAAACACCAGAGTATGCGTCTCCCCTCGCATCTGCATTCCAGGGGGTATTAGTAGATAAGGTAGATGACTACACAATTCGCTTTACACTCCAAAAAACTCCGTATGCACCGTTCTTATCTAGCCTTACAGTTGGAATTGCACCCAAACATGTATGGGAAAATGTACCGCCAAGAAATGCCGGGCTTGCAGAGCAAGAACTAAAACCGGTTGGCTCCGGTCCGTTTAAGTTTCAAGAACTTGTTACAAAAAAGAAAACGGGAGAAACTACATCTATCTCACTCGTCCGCAACGATGACTACTATGGCAACAAACCGTACCTTGCAGGCCTTACATTCACCTTTTTTACTACGCATGAAGAAGCGATTGCCGCTCTCACATCCGGGCAAACAAATGGTATTGGATACTTACCAACATCTCTACTCTCGTCTGTAAATCATCGCGTATCAATTACGCGCCATACACTCCTGCTACCTCAATATTTCGGACTCTTTTTTAATGAAGCAAAAAATCCAATCCTAAACAATCAAGGGGTACGCTCCGCGTTAGACCTTGCAACGGATCGCGAAGAAATCATCAAACAAGCACTCAGTGGTGAAGCCGAGGGTGTTTCTCTACCTATTCCTCCCGGCCTCTTTTCGTTCGAGGATATTCAAGGCCCTTCATTTGATCCTGAAAAAGCAAAGCAGAACCTTGATGATGCAGGGTGGAAAGTTGGAGAAGATAAAATCCGCGAAAAAGACGGGAAGAAGCTTGAAATTGCTATCACCACCACAGATTGGCCAGAGTACGTGCAGACTGCGGAATTACTTCAAAAACAATGGAAAGAAGTTGGGGTAAGCCTAACAATAACGAGTCTCGGAACCGGCATCATTCAGCAAACTGTTGTGGGCCCTCGCGATTACGAAATCCTGCTGTATGGCGAAAATCTTTCTGCAGATCCAGATCCATATCCATTTTGGCATTCTTCCCAAGTCAAAAGTCCTGGTTTAAATCTTTCGCTCTTAAAAGATAAAGAAATCGACAAGCTACTTGAAGATGCACGTACCAGTACTGACACTGAAAAACGTCGCGAACTATTGCACAAATTTACTCAGCGATTCCTCGATATCCACCCAGCAATTATTCTGTATCGCCCACACTACCTGTTTGCGCAACACCAGAACGTGCGAGGGCAGGCTATGCACCAAGGATCTCTCCCGTCAGATCGATTTAACGATATTGCAGCATGGCACGTACGAGTAAAGCGAGTCTGGAACCAGTAATATGTGCGGAATTGTCGGATACATAGGGCACAAACAAGCAAGTCCTGTATTACTAAGTGGGCTTGCAACGCTTGAATACCGAGGATACGACAGTGCGGGCATCGCGATTACACAGAGCACTACGCTCCACATCGAAAAGTCAGTTGGACGCGTTGCAACACTCCAAGAACGATTACGACTGCGCCCCGCAACCGGAACATGTGGCATCAGCCATACCAGGTGGGCAACGCATGGGGGCGTTACAGAAGAAAATGCGCATCCCCACATGAGCGAAAACCGAGAAATTGCAGTGGTTCATAACGGAGTAATTGAAAATTACGCAGCACTAAAAACGCAGCTCCAACAAGAAGGGGTAGTGTTTATGAGCGAAACGGATACGGAAGTATTAGCTCACCTTATTTCCCGCGAGCTTGCTACACGAGAAAAAAGTGAAGACCCACTAGAAGAAGTATTTGTACAAAGCGTTGCTGCAGCACTGCATCATATTCAAGGAACATACGGTATTGCCGTGGTATGGTCGCGCGCTCCGCACATGATTGTTGCCGCCCGCATGGCAAGCCCACTCGTATTAGGTATCGGCAAAGGCGAGCACTTTATCGCAAGTGATGCCTCAGCCATAGCCCCCTACACCCAAGAAGTTATTTATTTGCAAGACGGCGATATTGCAGCGCTCTTTCCCGATTCATATTTTATTCAAACAACAACAGAACCTTCCAGCATTCGCGAAAGCGAAACGCTCGCATTCGGTGCAGAAGAAACCAAAAAAGGAACATACGACCACTTCATGAAAAAAGAAATCTTTGAACAGCCGGAGAGTATTGCAGCAGCCATGCGCGGCCATATCGACCCGGAAAACTTAATCCCTCGCTTTGGCGGCCTCAATATTTCCGAAGAAGAGCTACGAAATACAAAACGCATTGTATTTGCCGCATGCGGATCAAGCTGGCATGCCGCACTATTTGCAGAATATATCATTGAAGAATTCGCACGGATTCCTGTAGAAGTTGAGTATGCAAGCGAACTGCGCTACCGCAACGCCCCTATTGAACCAAACACTCTCTTCTTTTGCATCAGCCAATCCGGAGAAACCGCCGATACATTAGCTGCAATGCGAGAATACAAACGGCAAGGGGTACCCACACTCGGAATTGTAAACGTAGTGGGAAGTTCTATCGCACGCGAAGCATCAGGTGGAATGTACCTCCACGCAGGGCCTGAAATTGGCGTTGCAACTACAAAAGCATTTACCTCCCAGCTCGTCATTCTTCTGTTATTCGCACTACACATGGCACGCCTGCCTGACCGGCAGGCAGGCCTACGCGGAATGCCTGCGAGTAGAGCAAGTGAAATCTTTGCTTCTCTAAACAACTTGCCTGCGCTGATTGAGCAAACGCTAGCTACCGAAGATGCCATTGCAGCAGTTGCACAAACAATCCACACCGCAAGCACCGTCTTGTACCTCGGGCGTGGTTACAATTTCCCGATTGCACTAGAAGGGGCACTAAAATTAAAAGAAGTAAGCTATATTCATGCAGAGGGGTACCCGGCAGCAGAAATTAAGCACGGCCCTATTGCGCTGGTAGACGAACACACGCCGAGCATCATCATTAACCCCAAAGGCCCACTGTACGACAAAGTAATGAACACCATACAGGAAATCCGTGCACGCAAAGGCCCAGTAATCGCCATTGCCAGTGATAGCGATACTGAAATCGCAAAGCACGTTGAACACGTACTCCGTATCCCTGATGCGCCTGAATATATTCAACCGATTCTCGCAACTATTCCAATCCAACTAATCGGCTACCACGCAGCAGTGCTACGCGGATGCGACGTAGACAAGCCTCGCAACTTAGCAAAATCAGTAACAGTAGAATAGCTATGAACTTACTTGAGCATGAAGGCAAAGAGCTATTTAAAAAATATGGGATCCGCATTCCGACTGCCGCATTGGCAGTCGGTCAAAATGCGCCCGCTGTATTAGTGGGCAAGTTCCCCCTAATCTTAAAATCCCAAGTTCCTGTAGGCGACCGCGGACGCAAAGGCGGCATTGCAATTGCGAACAACAAAAAAGAATTCGCAGCAGCACTTGCTCGCATTAAGAAAACTAGAATCGACGGGCACCTGCCCGAATCTTTGCTTATTGAGCAAGCCATCGAATATAAAAACGAACGGTATATAAGCTTCAGCTTCAGCACGAGCACTAGAACACCCGTACTAGCTATTTCTGCAAAAGGTGGTTCCGGAACATCAAAAGCAACTATTATCCCACTGAAAGCAGGGCAAGTACTTCCGCCATATATAGCACGCGATGCTATAGCAAAAGCAGGGCTAATCCCCAACCCCGCACTAGTACAAATGGTTGTTCGACTTTCAAAACTATTTTATACAGAAAAAGCATTGCTTGCCGAAATCAATCCATTATTTGAACTTGCAGATGGAACATACATCGCAGGTGATGCAAAAGTCATCCTGGACGACGCAATTACACGTCCAGATTTTCGACCCTACGCAGATTTAGGTGGCGACATCGCAATCCTTGCAAGCGGAGGTGGCGCTTCCATGATCAACCTCGATACGCTTATAAAGGCAGGAGGCAAGCCTGCAAACTATGTGGAGTATTCCGGTAATCCAAAGTCGGACGTAGTAAAAGAACTCACGCAAGAAGTACTGTCTCAAAAAGGGCTCAAAGGCTGCTGGGTAGTAGGTGGCACCGCAAACTTTACAGATATTTACGAAACCATGGTTGGATTTATAGAAGGATTACGCCTAGTAAAGCCACGGCCCACCTATCCAATCGTTATTCGCAGAGATGGCCCCCGCCAAAAAGAAGCATTCGAGATGTTAGAAAAAGTAAAAAAAGGAGAAAAATTTAACCTGCACTTATTTGGCCCAGAAACATCTATGTCCGATTCCGCAAAAGAAATCATTCGTCTTGCATATAAAAAAGTATGAGCATTCTTATTTCCAAAAAAACGTTCGTTCTCGTCCAGGGCATTACTGGGGGCGAAGGTTCGCGTGCAGCTCGTGAAATGATCCTCTACGGAACGAATGTTATCGCAGGAGTAACACCGGGTAAGGGCGGCCAAATTACTGAGGATAAAATACCGGTGTATAACACGGTGCGCGAAGCTCTTGCAAAGCATCCGGAGATTAATGCGTCACTCATTGCAGTCCCTTCCCTATTCGCAGCAGATGCTGCACGCGAAGCAATCGCAAACAATATTCCGCTTGTGAATATTCTTACAGAAAAAATCCCCGTGCATGATGTTGCCGTTGTCATTAAAGAAGCACGAGAAGCTGGCGTACTTGTGATAGGCCCAAGTTCCGTTGGCATTATCTCACCCCATACAAGCAAAATCGGAGCGATCGGCTCATCAGATATTGCGCGCAGAGTATTCTCCCCCGGTCCCGTCGGTGTTATATCAAAAAGCGGCGGGATGACATCGGAAATTTCTCGCATATTAACCGATGCCGGCATTGGCCAATCAACTGCGGTAGGTATTGGAGGCGACGTGCTACTAGGAGCAACGCTTGCCGATATCGCTCGCCTATTTCAAAAGGACAAGCAAACAAAAGCAATTGTTATCTTCGGAGAGATTGGCGGCACATACGAAGAAGAGTTGGCTGAGGCAATCATCAATAACGAAATCACAAAGCCTGTTGTCGCGCTCGTTGCAGGAGGATTTGGAAAGGCACTTCCGCAAGGCACTGTCTTAGGGCACGCCGGTGCAATCGTAAGCCAAGGAAAAGGATCCGCAGAATCAAAGATCCGAGCACTCAAAAAAGCAGGCGTCCATATCGCAAAACAGCCAGAAGATATTGCGAAGATACTGAAGCGTATCGGTATCACCTCTCACCCCCTCCATCTCCCCCTTGAAAAGGGGGAGAGCACGTCGACTCCTCCCCTTTTCAAGGGGAGCCTGTCTGCCGGGCAGGCAGGGCTGGGTGGGGTGCGTAAACAAAAGAAGAACTATTAACCACTTTTCTATGCCATCACTTACTATTGAATCGAATATTAGCTCTAATAAAGATGGAGAACATTTTATTAGAGGAAAATCGTTATCGTCTCTTGTAAAAAGAGCAACTGTCGCGGATATGATTATGCTGCTTTGGCGTGGAAAATTACCCACTAAAGATCAGCGCGCACTTCTTGATACGATTTTAGTCGCGATGGTTGAGCATGGCGTAGAATCTCCCTCCACCTTCGTTCCTCGTATTTCTGCATCAACAGGAAACGCAATGAACGCAGCATTGGCCACAAGTGCGCTTGTAGTGGGAACCAAACACGGCGGTGCAATTGAGGCAGCAGCACATCTTCTTTCACAAAAAGAATCAGCTGCAGAGATTGTTACGGAATATCTTGCACAGAAAAAGATTCTACCCGGATATGGGCATCGAATATATAAAGAGGAAGATCCGAGAGCAACGCTTATATTCAAACGAGCAAAACAGCTCAAATTCAAATGTACCTATTTTAAAAAAGCGTACAATATGCAAGGCGAACTCAAGAAGCAAAAAGGGATTCAATTACCTTTAAACATTGATGGCGCCGCTGCTGCTGCAATGCTGGAGCTCGGAATTGACCCGGCCTATGGAATGGCACTATTCATCATCCCCCGTATGATCGGAGCAGCAGCACATATCGTGGAGGAGCAACAGACACAAAAAGGATATCGACGACTCAAGTAGACGGCAGACTTGTAGAGAGTAGAAAGTAGAGCGCTTTTGACAAGGCAGGGCATCTTGGCGTAAACATATTCGTTACCCCGAGTTCCGATCGTTCCCTCAAAGCCGAATACGCCCCTCATCGAAAGGACCTATGCTATGCAAATTACAGTGTTGCTGCCATTTGGAGATTTGGGGATAAACCCAATCGAACTCGTTGAAAGACTCAAAAAACTAGGTGCGATCGCACAATCTTCTGGAAGAAAGCCCGCAATCCAACATATCGAGAGTGTCACCGTCACTAATGCAATAATCGTAGGTGACGCCCAGGCGATCTGCTTCATTTCTTCATACGACCATACCATGCCCGGATATGGGTTGGAAGAAGGGCCCGACTCAATCCGAATGGCAACGATTGATATTACCACCAAGGTAGAAATAGTGATCAGAGAATTGGCAAAAAGTCCAAGCCTCGAAGTTCAGTTTCACACTTCCTCCTGGTAGCACAACAAAAGATGTCATCCCCCAAAACCGCCTCACCTTAAACAAGCGAGGCTTTTCTTTTATATTTTCAACAATTCTTCTTTGAGCTCTGGCAAGTCATTTTTACACGCGTCCCATACAACTTCCTCATCAACAAGCCAATATCCGTGAATCATTGTATTGCGCATCCCAATAATCTCGTAGTAGGGAACTTCTGGATGCTGTTCTCGAAACTCGTCACTAAGATTGGCTGCGGCTTCACCAATAATTAACAGCTCTCGTACCACGGCGTCTTGTAAAAGTTGACTGTCTTGAAAATCAGAAAAACTTTTATCGGTAACATAGCTTTCGATCAGTCCAACTGCTTTCAAAATGTGCTGTACTAGGACTGGATCTCTAGTTGAGTCTTTTTTCATACAATACTTGCGCTTCGGCAATTACTTTATCACGAAAAAACTCACTCAATGCTTTTGGCGTAACAAGATCAACTTCAGAAGCTAGCTCTTTCTTGAGGGCTTCTTCAATGTGATAAAGTGCAAAGTAGCCAATACCAGCGTCTTTTTCAAAATCAACTAACAAATCAACATCGCTATCCGCAGTTGCGTCCCCATGTAAATGGGAACCGAATAAGCGAATACGACGAATAGCATCCTTATGCGGCATGTTCTCAATTGCTTTGCATACTGCTTTTTGTATTTCCTGTTTGCTCATAAGCAAATTATATCACGATTTAAGCAAGAAAGCAAAAAATCTAGGTCCTATACGCTACAAGCTAACAGCCCTGTCAGTAGGCAAGTATAAGCTACAAACATCTAAGTTCCAAGGCGTTTCCTGGAATCGCCTCCTTACGACGTATAGAAGCAATATATTGATACTTCATATTGCACATCCAAGCGCGTTTGACAAATTATAACTTAGGGTTTAATATATCGAGTTAGTGTCTAACGTACCGGAGCACATTTGAAAATTCACCGTTTCGTACCCCGCACCTGGCCTTAAGTGATCCTTCTCTAGTTTCCAGATGTGGGGTACGAAACAAAAAAATCAGTCAAGGAAAATAAGCATGAACCGCTTTTTACTACTCGCCGATAAACAAGAAGAGTTGAAGCAACACCTTCGACAATGGACTGCGGAAACTCAGCTTCTCAAAACTGGAGAAGTTATCTATTTCTCCCTTACCATCGCCTCTGCTGTTAACGAATCGATTTTGAGCAACGTTGTCCTTCCAAAAACAGCGTCACTGCGAGATGAGTGGAGAGCAAAATGGAGCGCTAACATTGATTCCGAAGATTGGGACTTTCTTCTGAAATGTAATTGGGAAAAGGACATTCACAGAAAACTCATACAATGTATGAAGGATCGGAATAATGAGCCAATCATAAGAAGAGATCTGGAAACAATCCTTGGAATCGTACCAGACAACGTTCCCACCAATAATGGATTCACGAGATCCGTTGATGCCGCCTTCAAAAACGTTGCGTTTGGTGGACAATACAGATATATTTTCAACGATATTAAGGAAGGAAGTAGGAGCATGCGCGTAAAAAACAAAAAATATCGCATCTTCAAAATGCTTTCTGATTAAGCGTTTACAAACCCCATCGTTATCACATCGCCTCACACTTAACCTGCGAGGCTTTTCTTTTTCTTACGTTTCGTAGTATCTATATAGCTAATGAAGCTAAAAGCTAACGAAGCTAAATATATGGACATCTTAATGGTCGCGAATCCAAATGAATACCAAAAACAAGAAACAACGCATCAAACGCTTTTTCTGACGACACAGGAATTTTGGAAGAAAGAAGAATTAGTAAAGCAATACGACGACGTTCTCTGGCAAGCATTCCGCACACACGGGAAATATATGCAGATTATGCAACGTGCGTCATATTTCGCAGTTGCAGTCGATGAACAAGAAACATATCTCGGCTCTGCAGCAGTATGTGAAATTGGAAACATATGGCTCATCGAATATGTCATTACAAACCCAGCACATACCCAGCAAGGCGTGGGCTCTGCGGTTATGGACCGCATAATGCAAGAAGCAAAACAAGCAGATATACAATTCGGCGTCCTTAATTGCGATCCAGAAAAGAATGATGGCCAGCTACCGAAGTTCTATGGAAGATTCGGGTTTAAGGCCGTAGAATAATCTCAACGTTGTCATCCTCGGGCTTGACCCGGGGATCCAAACGTCAACGTGGATTCCCGCCTTCGCGGGAATGACAAAAGAAGAAATAATAATTTAAAAAAATTCTATGTCCCAAGAAATGCGCGATATTATTCTCAAACAAGGCGATCAAATTCGTCATTCATTAGACGTGAATAAAGACGTAAAAGTAGAAGGAGAATTTGACTCCATTGTATTGGCTGGCATGGGAGGAAGTGGGCATCCGGGAGACTTATTAAATGCGCTAGACCTCACAACAGTCCCCCTCACCGTTCACAGAAGCTACAGTTTGCCTCACATATTTGGGAAGAAGCCACTTACTATCATCAGCTCATACTCTGGCAATACCGAAGAAGCACTATCTGCATACGAAGACCTGCCCGCCGAATTGGCGGGCGCAAAGAAAAACCAGTATACGCTGGCCAATACGTCTGGTGGTAAGCTATTAGAACTAGCAAAACGAGACAACGTGCCAGTATCATTAATTGATTACCCTGGCATGCAACCACGCCATACGCTCTTCGCAAGCTTTACCGGCCTTGTAACAGCGCTTGCCAACAGCAACCTTGCACAAAATATTTCAAGCGAACTCCAGAAAACAGCAGATATGATTGATGCAGAAGTTGCAGGACTTGAAGCCCCTGCAAAAGCGCTCGCAGATACCCTAAAAGGAAAAACGCCTGTGTTTTATGCAGCAGACATCATGGGATTTGCTGCAAAGAATATGAAGATCCAAACAAATGAAAATGCAAAAACAGCAGCATTTTGGAACGAATTTCCAGAATTCAACCACAACGAAATGGTAGGCATGACGAATCCTCAAGCAGTATTCCACGCAGTATTTTTGCGGACAGCAACAGATCACCCCCAAGTAAGTGTTCGCATGGATGTCACAAAACAAATGTATGAAGAATGGGGAGTTGGCGTTACGGAAATAGCAGTAAAAGGCGAAACACTTTTGGAGCAAATTTCGTACGCTGTCGTCTTCGGCCTCTGGCTTACCCACCACCTCGCGCTAAACTACAATACCGATCCGATTCCGGTTAAGGGTGTTGAAGACTTCAAAGCAAAGTTGAAAAAAATCGCAGAACGCTAGACAGTAGAGAGGTAGACAAGTAGAAAGTAGAGTATACCCACGGGGATGTGGTGAAATGGCATACACGTAGCGTTCAGGACGCTATGGACTCACGTCCGTGGAGGTTCAAGTCCTCTCATCCCCACCAATAAGGGAGTATACTTTATGTATGCTTTTGCGTTTTACAAAACATGCCCAAGAGAAATTCGCAATACTCAAAAAACATAGTTTTCTTGTAACTAGAAGGCAAGTGACCAACGCCGTATTAAAGCCGGACTTAATAGACCACTCCCGCCTACCTCTGCACATCGCACAAAAAACGATTGACGATACTCACGTGCTGCGGGTAGTGTATAAGAGAGAGGGTAGGATAAAGGTTATTATTACATTCTACCCAGGACGCAAATCATCTTATGAAAAAAGAAAGTAAAATCTCATACGAACCAGAAGCTGATGTTCTTACACTAGAAATCAGCAAAGACGCGCCTATCGATTCCGCAAAAGAGGTTGGCAATATTGTCGTCCATTTTACACATAACAATGTGCCTGTTTTGATTGAAATTCTAGAGGCGAGCTCGTTTCTAAAACAAGCAGAAGACGCATTTAGTCGCACACATGGGCATCTTCCATCAGCCACATCAGTACCAGCATAAAAACAGGCTCCGAGCCGATAAAATTTGACTTTTTCACCATATCTGCTACCATCTTCAGTAATCCCTCCTGTATCCGACCAATAATCTAGCGTCGTTGAGCCATATTTCGGAACTGCATTCCATTTGCGAACTATTCTCAAAACCGTTAGGTGTATACATTTTATCTTATTATTTATTCGTAACGACAATTATATATATGTCACCGATCCCGACGCCGCCACCAGTGCGGCCAAAAGCACCAGTAACCGCGCCAGTTGCGCCGTCTTCTGTTGCACCAAAAACACCAGCCCCTCGAAGGGTTGCTTTAGCTTCTAACCATAACCGCCCAGGGCAAGGCGCACCCGCAGGCCGAACTGGCGGGCGACGCCCAGGCGGACACACCGGCCGATCTGGCAACAGAGGCGCAAAAGGCAGCTTCCGCAGAGAGAAAAGCTCCGGCATTCATTTCGGACCGCCTCGTGTATTTGATACTCCAATCGTAAAACAACCACCAAGAAATCCAGATGGAATGTACCTATTGCCACTCGGAGGCCTTGAAGAAATTGGCCGCAACTGTGCAGCCGTAGAATACAAAGGCGACATCGTCGTCATTGATATCGGACTCATGTTCCCCAATGAAAATATGTATGGGATTGATTACATCATTCCCGACATTTCCCCTCTTGCAGGCAAAGAGAAAAACATTAAAGGAGTTATCGTCACCCATGCCCATTACGACCATTTTGGCGGCGTACCTCACTTATTGCCAAAACTTGGAAACCCCCCTGTATATGGATCTGAATTTACGATGCGTCTGGTTGAAAAACGCCAGGCTGACTTTCCTAACTACGCAAAGCCAAAAGTACACATCGTAAAACGCAAAGAAGTGTTCCGGCTTGGAAAATTTGAAATTGAAACCTTCCACGTAAACCATTCCGTACCAAATGCATTCGGAGTTGTGGTGCGCACCCCTGCGGGCTCTATCGCCTTCACCGGTGACTTTAAATTCGACACCAACCCGGTAAACGACTTACCAGCCGATGAAGCGCATTTGCAAGAACTGGGCAAAAAAGGAATTACCGTCCTCTATACAGATTCCACTGGAGCAGAGCGTGAAGGGCATTCCATTTCGGAACGAACGGTTGAAACAAACTTGGAAAAGATTTTTGCAGAACATCCAAATCAACGGATTATTACTGCAACGTTCTCATCTATGATCGACCGCTTGCAACAGATGGTTTCTATCGCAGAGCGACATGGTCGTAAAATTGCAGTAGATGGATACTCCATGAAAACCAACGTCGCAATTGCAAAAGAAATCGGATTCATGGATTACCGAAAAGAATCCGTTATAACCCCTGAAGAGTCTAACAAGTTACCACCAGGCAAAGTACTCGTACTCTGCACCGGAGCACAGGGTGAAGATAACGCAGTACTCATGCGTATTGTAAACAAAGAACACCGTAGCCTTGAAATTAACGCAGGAGACGTCGTCATTTTCTCTTCTTCTGTTATTCCAGGAAACGAAGCATCCGTACAGCTTGTTAAAGACCAAATTTACCGCCAGGGTGCAGAAGTAATCCATTACAAAATGATGGACATCCATTCTGGTGGACACGGCCACAGAGACGACTTGCAGCACATGATTAATCTCACTCAGCCAAAATACTTGATCCCCGCTCATGGCTACTTCAGCTTCCGCGCAGAACATGCAAAGATGGCAGTTGGTAACGGATTCCCTCGATCTAACGCTCTGCTTCCCGCAAACGGAGAAGTTGTAGAAATTGTCGACAACAAAGCACGTATCACAAAAGAAAAATACGACATCAAACACATTATGGTAGACGGACTTGGTGTTGGAGATGTTGGCCACGTAGTACTTCGTGATCGCCAAGAACTTGCAAAAGAAGGAATGGTTGTAGTAATTGCCACAGTAGATGGCCGAAGCGGAGAGATCATCGGCCAGCCCGATATCGTTTCTCGCGGATTCATCTATATGCAAGACCATCCACAACTCATCAAAGATACCCGCGAACAAATTCGCCTTGTTATTGCGAAGCACTTGAGCAAGCAACATTCCACAGAACAAAACTGGGCACACGTAAAAGAAGCTGTCCGAGACGACATTGGAACCTACCTCTTCCAAAAAACAGAACGCAGACCCATGGTGTTGCCGGTGATTGTGGAAGTGTAGAACGCGATCCCTTCTCCCGTTCTGGGAGAAGGTTAGCTTTGCCTTTGTGCAAAGCGCGGATGAGGGGCGTAGTTGCGATTCGCCGACCCCTCACCCCCGCCCTCTCCCAGAACGGGAGAGGGGAACTTTTGCATGACAACTAACTAAAAACCGTGCTACCGTTACTCTATGGCTCAAAATCTACCGTCTAATAAGACTATTTTTTCCGGCCTCCAGCCATCTGGGAACTTGCATATTGGCAACTATTTAGGTGCTATTAAGCAATGGGTGCGGCTCCAAGAGAACAATACTGCTCTGTTTTGCGTTGTAGACCAGCATGCAATTACTGTTCCGTATGAACCCAAAGAACTGCAAAACCGCATCCTTGATGCTGCTGCAATGTACTTGGCTGCAGGAGTTAATCCTGAAAAAAGCATTATATTCGTGCAGTCTCATGTAGCTGCGCATACGGAACTAGCATGGCTGTTATCAACGGTTACTCCGTATGGGAATGTAACGCGAATGACGCAATTTAAAGACAAGTCAAAAAAGCTGTCTTCAAAAGATGCAATCTCACTAGCGCTGTTTTCCTATCCCGTTTTAATGGCAGCAGATATCTTGCTCTACAACACAAACGTGGTACCAGTGGGCGAAGACCAAGTCCAACACATTGAACTAGCTCGTGATATTGCAGAGCGGTTTAATAAGCAATATGGCCCGGTGCTTACAATGCCCGAGGCATATATTCCCCAAGAAACCGCGCGCATTATGTCACTTACAGATCCGAAAAAGAAAATGAGTAAGAGCGACGGCGAAAAAACATACATCGCACTTACTGATACCGCAGAGGTGATTCGTAAAAAGATTGCCAGCGCCGTAACAGATACCGACCCTATCTTCTCATTCAAAAAGAGCGGGCCTGCCGTACAGAATTTACTTGCGATCTACAAAGCATTCAGCGAAAAAGAAGATCAGGATATTGAAAAAGCATTTGAAGGCAAAGGGTATAAAGACTTTAAAGAATCCCTTGCGGAAGTTATTATTACCGCGCTTTCCCCCATACAAGAAAAATATAAAACGCTGCGCGAAGACGATACCGATCTTCGGTTTACCTTGGGCCGCGGAATGCATCGCGCACAGCAAATTGCGAACTCCACATTGCATCAGGTAAAAGAAGTTATGGGCCTACTATGATAGACGCAGCAATACAAGCAGCAAAGAATGCCGGAGAAGTTATTAGAACAAACTTTGTAAATTCAGTATTGCCAACGGTAACGTACAAAGATGCTAATAATATAGTTACCGAAACAGATACCTCGGCTGAACTTGCAATTTTTTCGGTTTTAAAAAAAGAATTTCCAGATCATTCATTTTTTTCAGAAGAAGCAGGGCTCACGCAAACGCAGTCAGAGTACCTTTGGGTTATTGATCCGCTTGATGGCACTTCCAACTTTGCACAAGGATTACCATTTTTTTGCGTTTCCGTTGCACTATTTAAGAACAACCAACCAATACTCGGAGTGATTTACGACCCAATTCACGACGAGCTGTTTGCTGCCCAGGCTGGCAAAGGTGCGCAGCTCAACGGTACCCCCATCACGTCGAGCAATGCCAATACACTAGAAAAAAGTGTTCTCGCGCTTGGCCGAGGATCATCTGTCGAATCAAAGCTTCGCCATACATCTATATATACTGCTATCACACCAAAAGTGCGCTCAGCGCGCGTTATGGGTTCAGCGGCACTAGCTATCACATACTCTGCGTGTGGCAGATTAGATGGCATTATTATAAACGACTGCAAGTTCTACGACTGTGCAGCGGCAAACATCATTGCCCGTGAATCCGGAGCACTGGTGAGTGATTTTGCGGGTAATCCCCTCACTCATGAAACCGAAGGTATGAACGACATCTTGATTGCATCACCAAATATTCAACAAGAACTTATACAAATATTAAGCACCTATTAGCCTTATGACGAATAGCAATCTTTCTGCACAAGCGCAGAAGAACATTAACGCATGGCTCACGGAGTCAAAATATGCCGAATACAAAACTGAGCTTGAACAGCTCGTAGCGCAAGAAAACTGGAAAACGCTCGAAGACAGCTTCTTTACCACCGTTCCGTTTGGGACAGGTGGAAGGCGAGGCACTGTCGGAATTGGAAGCAATCGGATTAATCGCGTAACAATTGGCGAATCCGCACAAGGCCTATGCGACTACCTGAGCACACAGATTGGAGAGTCCGCGAAAACGGATGGCATTGTAATCGCGCACGATACGCGAACTACTTCTAGAGAATTTGCAGAATACGTTGCGAATATTATTTCTGCAAATGGGTTCAAAACATATTTATTCGACTCATTTAGGGCAACGCCAGAGTTATCCTTTGCGGTACGGCACCTCAATGCAGCGGCGGGTATTGTAATCAGTGCGAGCCACAACCCACCCGCAGATAACGGATTTAAGGCATATTGGAGCGATGGCGGACAAATAGTTCCTCCGCACGATAAGGGAATCATGGAAGCAGTTAGTAGAGTAACGTCTCTCCCCCTTACCAAGGGGGAGTTGGAGGGCCTGCCTGCCGGCCAGGCAGGGGTGGGAGCACGTGGCGAAATCGTTGTTATTGGCGCGGAAGTCGACGCCGCATACATCACAGCAATTACCCAAGAATCCATGTCAGCAAGCAGAACTGCAAAGATCGTGTACTCTCCGCTCCACGGTACCGGAATAACAAGCGTGAAAAAAGTATTGCAGCATGCTGGCTTTACAGATGTAACAATAGTAGAAGAACAAGCAACCCCAGACGGAACATTTCCAAATCTTCCAAATAACATTCCAAATCCAGAAGTACCTTCGGCAAGCGAAATGGTGACAGAGTATGCAACACGCCTCCATGCAGATATTGCAATTACCACAGACCCGGACGCAGACCGCTTAGGTGTAGTGGCTCCAGATACAGATGGCACATACAAGCTCCTCACGGGCAACCAGATAGCAGCCCTTGCCGCATACCATGTCGCATCGCGCATTTCTCCCCCTGCCCGAGGGGGAGTTAGAGGGGGTGGGAGCTTCGTAGTTAGAACTATTGTAACTACTGACCTACTAGATGCTATTGCCGCAGATTTTGGGCTCACTATGTACAACCATATCTTGATTGGGTTTAAATACGTTGCGCAATTAATTCGAAAACACCAAGACAACGGCAACGAGACATTTATATTCGGCGGTGAAGAAAGCTATGGCCTATTAAAGGGCTCTTATTGCAGAGATAAAGATGCAGCAGTTGCCGCGCTTTTGTTGTGCGAGATGACATCTGAATTAAAAGACCAAGGCAAAACTTTGTTCTGGCAACTGAACGAGATATACAAAAAGTATGGAATTTTTACCGAAACACTGAATAACATCAGCTACCCCGGCGCAGAAGGGTTTCAGAATATGCAGAAGATTATGAAACAATTGCGCGAGAATCCTCCTAAAGAAGTTGCGGGAGTAAACATAGTAAACGTAATCGACAGGGAAAAGTTTGAAGGCACAGAAAAAGGCAACGTACTTATTTTTGAATTATCTTCAGACCATCACACTCGCCTTACAATCAGGCCATCTGGCACAGAGCCAAAAATAAAAATCTATACTCAGTTACACGCACCAGTGCCTTTAGATATTTCCGATGAAGATTTGCAAACAAAAAAACGAGAAGAACAAGCCCGCGCAAAACAACTCACCGACGCGTTTCAGGAATTGATTGCGTGATTTCCTCCCCTCGTATGAGGGGAGGCGAGGTGGGGTCAGTTCATAGCCTACGTACGCACCCCCTCTCGCTCCCCCTTATCCAAGGGGGAGAAATATACTACAAGCTAACCTTGTGTCCGCCAAACTGATTACGAAGTGCCGATACAACTTGCCCGGTATAGCTTGGAGCATCTGCTGAATCTACGCGGAATTGCAAAGCGCCCTCAATAATAGGCACCGGAATGCCGAGCTCTTGTGCAGCTTCTACCGTCCACTTGCCTTCACCGCTATGCGCTATACTGCCAGAAATATTCTTCAAATCCATTCCATGCATTGCGTATGCATCCTTTAGCCAATGCACAAGACGAGATTCAATCACGCTGCCATTGCCATACAAATGCGCGATACGTTCAAGATCAAGCTCACCCCTCCACTCTTTCAGCACGGCAAATCCTTCTGCAAGCGCCTGCATCATTCCGTACTCAATACCATTGTGTACCATCTTTACAAAGTGCCCGGCTCCAAGTTCGCCCATATAATCATAGCCGCCTGCAAGAGCCAAGTCAGAAAATAGTCCAACCACTTGCTTATACGCTGCCCTATCTCCACCAATCATTAAACATGCGCCTCTACGTGCGCCAGATGGCCCACCACTTACACCCACATCCAAATAGTTCACGCCTATCTTCTTCAACTCTTCGCCGCGCCGTATAGAGTCTTTGTAGAACGAGTTTCCACCATCAATAACAATATCGCCTTGCTTCAAATGCGGCACAAGTTCTTTGAGTACATCATCAACAACCGCGTGCGGGACCATCAGCCAAATGACGCGATGAGCGTCACCCCGGGCAGCGACCCGGGGCCCACGTCGCGTGGATTCCGGCTCGGGGGCCGGAATGACATCGGCGATAGAGTCCACAACACTTGTTCCTTTTTCCTCTACGTTTTTTCGAGCCGCTTCATCAGGATCATATGCCGTTACGTCCCAACCATAATCTAGTAATCGTTCCACCATATTTGCGCCCATCTTCCCCAGGCCTACATATGAAATGCGTTTTGGCGGGAGTTGCAAATGAGGAGCAGAACTTACTATGGCATGAGGAGATACCCTTTTGCCGTACGTAAGCAGCGGTATTGCTTGCTCACTCCACGCACGGACAATCGGGTCAATAAACTTCCAGCTGGCTGCGATTTCTGTAGTAGATACAAACGATGTTTGATTTCCTTCAATCGCATCCAACATTAATTTGCCATACGCATCTAAAAATTCACTGCCAGAAAATGCCTTTTCATAATCAAACGCGAACGATTTCTCTTCTATAACCATCTTATTGCCAGGCTTCTTAGCCCAGAATGACATTTTTATTCCTTCATGCGGCTGCACTTCATACCGAAGAATATTCGTAAAATGTTGATCAGAAGGACACAAGCACGGAGTATGGTGCCGAAATTCCACCACAACCTCTACAACGGATTTTTCAAGAGCTTTGCCACCTTCCAGAACAATCGGAACGCCACGCCACTTGGGAATGTTAAGTCGGGATTCAATACGGAAGAATGTTTCAGTCTGAGAATTTTTGGCTACTCCTTCTTCTACAGAATACCCTTTATATTGCGCACGAATCGTAGAACGTGCTATGTCTTGCGCATCCATTGCCTCCAAAGACTCCAGTACTCGCGCACGAGCCTCTCGAATAGACACAGCGTCAAACGCGTCTGGATTATCCATTGTAAATAGTGCCAATAATTGCAACATGTGATTTTGGCCCACATCGCGCAGTGCACCTACGCCATCGTAAAATTCTCCCCTATCTTCAATATCAAGCGATTCGTGCAATGCAATATTGATCCGAGCAATAGAACGCGCATCCCATGATGGATTTAAGAATTGATTAGAAAATCTAAATGCCAAAATATTTTGGACCGTATCTTTTCCAAGGTAATGATCGATGCGATAAATCTGTTCTTCGCGAAATAGTTTACCAAGCAGCGCATCAAGCGCTTGTGCTGTTTCTAAATCTTTCCCAAACGGCTTCTCTACCAACACGCGCGTCCACCCTTGTTCCGGACTGCACGGAACCGTAAGCCCTGATGCCGATAGGTTATTCAAAATACCTTCGTAGTGTTCTGGCGCCACAGCCAAATGGAATAACTTATTCGCACACGTACGCCACTGATCATCTTGCTTGCCCAATAACTGCGCCAACCCCTCTAAGCTATTGGAGTTAGTAAAATCTCCAGATCTGTACGAAAATAGCTTAGAAAAACTTGCAACACGTGCTGCGTCTGCCCCAACTTCAGTAAGAACTTCCCCCACATACTGCCGAAAATCTTCGTCAGATAACGGCCGCCGGGCAAACCCAACAATATGCATAAATTCGGGCAGCGCCTTATCTTGATATAACCGAAACAATGCAGGAATAAGCTTCCTACGAGTTAAGTCTCCAGTAGCTCCAAATATGACTAAAATAGTGGGAAGTGATGATTCTAACGTGTTTTGCATAGAGGCATTGTATACCGTACAGTAAACCTCGTATATATTATGTTCTCGTAGCTCAACGGATAGAGCGTTGGCCTCCGAAGCCAAAGGCTGCAGGTTCGATTCCTGCCGAGAACACAAAAATCCCCAAGGAAAGTTCCTTGGGGCGCAAGCTTATCATCCCAACTGTCGCCTCAAAGCAGCATAATCCCTAATACACTGCTCAAGAAGCTGCGCATCATCTGGATTCAACGAACCCTTTGCACAACGCCTATTCTCAAGCTGAAGAATGCAACTCTTAAGCTGCCGAGAACGCTCCAAAATGCTTGTTGATTCGACGTTGGCAGTTTGAGCGGCTACAGACATGGGCTATTCCTCCTAAAAAGAACAATGGGTAGTTTCACTACACTACAAGAATACCACTACCTCAGTTCGTATGTAACTGTTACGGTTATCGTTAATTCTTGTGTACCAACCGGAATTTGAGGAGGAGTTACGGAAACATCCACGCCCATCGCCTTTGCTTCAAGCTCATATGGCATTGGACCACCATACTGTTGCTGCGCGTTATAGTTTTTTACTTTCCCCAATCGTACTCCGAGAGATTTTGCCAACGCCTCTGCCTTTGCACGAGCATTCGCAATCGCATCCTGTTCAGCCGATAGTTGCACTACCTCCAGATTATCATTTTTAAACGACAACCCACCAATTTGGTTTGCACCCGCTGCTGTTGCTTTTGCAATTATTTCACCAGCTTGCTCTGTATTCCGTACTGTTATCTCTATCTGCTGGGCTGCTTCGTATCCGCGCAGAGTTTGTCTGCCATCGCTGTAGTCATATGAAGGGGTAGTGGAAAGATTCTTAGTCGCAATATCGGCTTCTTCCACGCCAACATTCTTAATAGCATCAATAACTGTATTTGCCTGTTTTGCAAGCATGTCCGTAGCAGCAGCGGCAGTAGATTGTGGCTGTATCTGCACCCCTACGGTTATATACCCTATATCGGGCGTACTGCTTGCTTTCCCAGTTGCTTGTACTGTGAGTGCGTTACCGGCATTACGCACCGGGTCAGATGCAACGTACTGCCCACCTATATATAAAGCTCCTGCGAGAGCGATTGCTATAAGAATAGTTTTTTGTTCCATATCATAAAGTATACACAAACAAAGAAAAATGAGCGAAACCCTTGGGTAATCGCTCATATGTAAACGCTCTACAGCAACGGCTTGCGTGGCTGACGTTGTCCGATTGCAACCTCGTGGGCAAATCGTAAATCAACATCACTAATCAGATCGCACAAAGCGAACTCCTCACTCGTTAACCCCTCGTATTTCAAATCAGGGCACAAACAATTCATCTGAACAGGAATGCTGCCAAAATCGGTCAACGCACCCACCTCTACTCCTGACAAAATATGTTCCAACACCTGAAACGGCGGGAGAACAAGGGTTGGCTTGTGAACGTGCCATTGAGTGCGAGCATGTAACACCATTTGCTGCAACAGCTCATCGTGATCGGGACATATCACGAGGTCATTCACTGTAAGATTGACAAGCAATCGCATCGCTTCAGACGCACACTCATCTAACGCAACCGTCTCAATCACATCGCTCCCCGAAAAACCGTCTGCTGGCTCCAATTGCACGGCAATCATGTTGCTTTCCGTATCACACAAAATCGTTGAACTCTCCACATCCATTCCAAGACGGAGATTGCGAGAAGAAAACTTTCTGCACTCCATACCCTCCAATTCTCTGCACAACCGGTCAAGATTTACCCCAACGCATTTAGCCATAATACACCTCCAATCCAGAAAGGTGACGAAATTTTCAAATGAGCCAATGAGCTACTAACTTACTTATACTTCTGGTTGCTAGTATCTTTCAAGTACCTAATGGTGCCCCCAAGTCCTTGGATAGTAGTCCAATGTCCTGCATCAATGCGTCCAAACCAATATGCTCGCGCCGCATCCGTTGGCTCCTCGTGCCATACAAAATAAAAGAGGTATGGGAACCATTTGCTCTTGAGCACATCCTGACTCACCGTTGCCGTACGCGACGTGATTGCGGGTCGCACACCAGTCGTTTTCGCCCGTTGCATAGCAGCAACTAGCCCTTCCTTCGTACCAACCTCTCCTTTGTATATATAATCCATCCAAAATACATTTTCAGATGCCGACGGATCTCGATCATAAATCGGTAAGAATAGGTCATTAATTTGTGGAATGAGCGCAGCCGCACCCGGACGCAACTCGGGATACTTTGGTGAAGTTGATACAGAAGTGACTGGAGCTATCGTCTTTGCTGATGGAGTAACAATAGTCTTAAATGCCGCAACAGGCGTTCCAATAGGATACTTCTTTAAAAATTCAGGAAATACCGTAAGCACATACTTGGTCGGATACCCCATTGCGCTCAATAGTTCACTCGAGACAATGTGTCGCAGTTTTCCGCCCTGTACAAGATAGGTCTTACCGTTCAACGCCACCATCCACCCATCCACATACCGCTCAATGTGAGCACCTCTAGGGTATCTCGCAAGCTCCGCAGTATCAACCGGCATAATTTGGCCAGACCACGGATAATACTCCGCCTCATACAAATAGTCCTGGAGATATAATCGCTTCGTAAGCTGGCCTTTAGAATTTTCTTGGATCCTCCAAATAGTCCCTCCATGATATGGCCCGTTATACATCACGGTACCACCTGGATGAACGTCAGTCCTGGTAATAGTAGCGCCTAACGAAAATTCATTAATATGCGCAGCCGATGTTGCGTATATATTTCGAGACGGATACTTCAATGCTCTGCGCACTGCAGCAGACATGGGCCTACGACGAAGCTTGTCATCAATATAGAACTGCTGACCAGTCGGGTGTTGCAATATCTTTCCAATATATGCTGGGTTTACAGATGCAACCTGCTTGTACCGCGCCATGTCTGCATCAGAAATTACGGTAATAAGATCCGGCTTAAAATAGTGCGCTTCTTTCAGCCACAGTTCCGTAATTCGCGGCAGCACCATGCTACGCGTGCCGTTCTTGATGAAATACACCGTTGTATTTTTCGCAGTACGAACCAGCGTGCCATTCGGCAAAAAGTTTGGATTCAATGATGACGGATAGTATGCCGGATCCGCCTTAAATCCTGCTGGCAGCGCTGCATGCACAGGAAGTGCGACAAAAACTAAAATAGCAATTACTAAAAAAACATGCGACTTCATCATGTTGACGTTAGACCAATCCTTCAATATGTTTTTTGAGTTCTGGTACATTCTCTTGTATCGTTTGCCAAACAATATCGGGCTTAACATCAAAATATCCATGAGCGATCTGGTTTCTCATACCAACTGGTTTATGCCATGGCACAGCAGCATGCTGCTCTTTAAATTGAGAGCTTAAATCGTTAATTGCTTCTCCAATTACTATGAACTGGAGCATGATGGCGTCGTATGTACGGCCCTGATCCGCAAACTCATCAAATGTTGTATCCTGCACGTACTCTTCTATCTTGGCAATTGCATCCCGAATATGCAGAAGATGTAGCCTATCTCTATCTATTCTCATAAATGATTTTTGCTTCAGCCAATACATCATCTTTGATATATTTATCCAAAGATTCCTTTTCAATAAAATCAACAATGCGACCAAGTTTGTTTTGTAAACGTTCTTGTGTTTCAAAAATCCTAAACATGCTCATAGTCTTTCCCATTTCGAAGAGAAGATCAATATCGCTATCTGAGGTATAGTCACCATGCAAAAAGGAACCAAAGAGGGAAATACTTCGGATATAATCCTTGTTTGGATCTCCTTGCATCGCTTCGACGACAACTTTTTGGATTTGTTCTCTTGTCATACCAATACTATACCATAAATATAAATAGAAAAAACAGCCCTCGGAGAAAATCTCCAAAGGCTGCATATGTAACCCTTACTTGTCGCTGTCATCTTGTTCCTCCGAGCAGACAGATGAGCCCGCCTTGCATACACCCCAAACAAACACAACGACCGCACAGGCCCACACCACTAATAAAATCCAATTCGGAACACTCACGGGAATTGTAAACATGTCCAAGTCTCCTTGCTGGGAGTGTTTTTCTTCCACTTTAATTCACGACACCGTGTCGCGAACTCAAGAGAAGAAGGGACGTGCATCATGCGCGTCCCAACTTTGCTGTAGCTTTTCAAAAAGAACCACCGATCGCTAATCCGTTAGCGCGGCTTGCGGCTGCGTCCCATCGATGAGCCGGACGACGTACGCACAGTAATGGCGTACGCAGCTTGCTTGGACTCGGGCACCCTCTGCTTGAGGATGCGAGTCTCATTTCGGCGCAACGTGCGGCCGAAGTAACGAGGGACCATTAGCAGCTGAGCCATCACACATTCTCCATACACTGGGAGCGGGAAGAAACCAGAGGAACACCATGTTCCCCGCCACTGGCAACCAACAAAAAAGATCGCTGAATCGCCAGTGGCAGAGAGCGCATACTACCTACTGCATGAGTGGCAGGTCTCCGGATGTGTGCGCGTGTGCTATTTAATTGGAAGCGGACAGGCCAAAATCAGCTACGTGAGCAATATACTCCTATATTAATAATATGTCAATACCTAAGGGTATAAAGTAGCTCTATTAGGCCTTATTTTATGCCGCTTTTTCTTTGTATATAGGTCGATCTAACGCCTGGAGCGTTGCGCCAAGAGATCGTGCAAATTCCTCCTTTGGCATCCCTGTTTCCTTATTCATAAACGCAGTGCCCGCAGAAATCTCAGCATAAATACCCGTCACCTCCTGCCCATCAATGCCGCTTTCACGGATATATCGCTCAATACCCTTCTGGAACTTACCCAAATAGTCATATTCTTTTTGGCCATACGGCATAACTTCCTGAATCGCCCACCCCTGCAAGAGAGCATCTTTGTTCGCTATATCACGCTCTTTAATCTGAAACAAAAACATGCGATCAGAATCACTTATTGCAATAAGATCTATCTTATCGATTGCATCCACCGTAGCGTCTTGCTCTGCATACATTTCCCAACCATTTACTTGAGATAAAATATGCTCGAGAGCCACGGATCGTAAAATGCCGTTCTTGAGTTGCTCAAACGGCGCGCCATCCGGCTTAGATTTCCACATTCGCTGCTGCTCAGCCCAAAAACCTGCTGCTCGCGCAGTTGCAATCTTCTGGTCATATTTTTGATTCAGCTTTCCAAGATATTGCGCGGCATATGATTGCCACAACACTTCGCTTTTTAAATGCTCTGGTATTTCTCTCGCATTTGTTCGACGCTCAAAAACGGAATGAGAATTCCACTCAGAAACTTTTAGGCTTTCAAATGCAGTCCGTACCAATAGCGCAGTTTCATCTCCTTCGTTCTGCGTAGCTGCCGCTCGCACATACCCTTCCTCCAATCGCCCAAGCGTATCCATATACGCATGAAATGTGTCCTCGGTAAAATCTCCGGCACTGCCCGATTTTGCAATTGCAATTTCTCGCGCCACTTCAAGTTCAGGGCCGAATATGCGCTCCGGAGTAAACTCTATCTCTGGCTTCTTGGGGGGGGTAGTATCAGGAAACGCAGCAGGTGGCATGTGTTCAAAACTCATACGCTAAGCATATACGAAATATGAGATATAAAAAAAGGCCTCGGGAGGAGGCCAGAAAGGCTGGAAGAACATCACAACATGCGGAGATACAACTGCTCACTCTTCGTTCGTTCAAGCTCTGCACGCAAGAATGCAGATATACGAAGATACCTGTGAAGTATCTCAACCGCACTTTCATCAAACTGCTGCGGGAAAAAGATAAATTGATGCAAATACATTCGCATCACAGAGGACGCCAAGCCAAGCCGTAATCGGGAAGGCAGCAGAAAATCCGACGTTGGAACAGGGCACAACATAGCACGCATCGTATCCTCCTTTGCGCGTACAAAAGAACAGCCAATAACAGAAGTAATTCATATATCATACAAATCATCGCGAATCAATACCCTAGCCCCTTGACCAAGTATAAAATATTCTTCATAGTGCCTACATGTCTCTCAAAATCGGAATCGTCGGCCTGCCAAACGTGGGGAAATCCACCCTCTTTAACGCGCTTACTAAGCAAGCTGCTGCTGCTCGTAACGTACCGTTTACAACCATTGAACCAAACGTGGGCGTAGTACCTGTGCCAGACGAGCGTCTGGAAAAACTGCGCGTACTTTCTGAATCTGCAAAAGTTGTGCCAACTACCATAGAGTTTGTAGATATTGCCGGCCTCGTAAAAGACGCGCATATAGGCGAAGGGTTAGGGAATAAATTCTTATCCCATATTCGAGAAGTAGATGCGGTAGTACATGTAGTCCGCTTTTTTGAAAATTCTGACATTATTCATGTGGCCAATAAAGTAGACCCCGCAAGCGATGCCGATACGATTAATACCGAGCTTGCACTCGCTGACCTGGTAACCGTACAAAAATTAATTCAGAACGCGGAAAAAACTGCGAAGGGCCAAGGGGCAGAAGCCAAATCAGCAACAGCGCAAATTGCCGCACTTAAAAAAATAGAGGCGCATTTACAGCAAGAGTTGCCTGCTCGTGCAGTTGAGCTAAATGAAAAAGAATTGGAATTAGTGCAAACATCTTCACTCCTCACAATGAAACCGATGATGTATGTCGCGAACGTAAGCGAGTCACAACTTCGCGACTCAACGCCCCTCACCCTAACCCTCTCCCAGAACGGGAGAGGGGAGCTCGTTAGCGTGCTTCCACTGTCTATCCAAATAGAGCAGGAAATCGCACAACTGTCCCCAGAAGAACAAGAAGTATTCCTCGCGGAATATGGGCTGGAAGATACTGGATTAAACCGATTGATCCGTGCTGGGTATGAGCTACTAGGATTAATCACCTTTTTCACCACAGGCCCGCAAGAAACTCGCGCATGGACGGTACGAAAAGGGAGTACGGCGCCTGTGGCAGCCGGAGAAATTCATAGCGATATGCAACGTGGATTTATACGCGCCGAAACAGTTTCATATAACGACCTTACAACGCTCAACGGGTACGCCGCAGCGCGAGCTGCAGGAAAAGTCCGCGATGAAGGAAAAAGCTATATCGTCCAAGACGGCGACATTTTCGTATTCAAGTTTTCAGTATAAGAGCGTTCCCCTCGCGTTGTCATTACCCAGCTTGACTGGGTAATCCACGTCGCCTTACCTGGATCCCCGATGGCGCTCGGGGATGACGCTGCGGCGTCACTTCCCCACAATCCGCCTCACCGTCTCCCGTATCTCACTCGGCTCTAAGTCTGCCTTTACAAGGAACTCAGATGCACCCAGTAGCATAGCTTTGTCTTTCGCATCTCCGTAGGCGAGGTTACTCATA